>JACCDO010073679.1_pt1 | contig 13682 bp, 31 predicted proteins | sample 7446101 | NCBI WGS metagenome assembly JACCDO01 (sample SAMN15323440, study PRJNA562643) | freshwater metagenome | isolation source: river surface water | place: USA:Blue River Watershed | collected 2017-08-16
AGGCGAAGCAATTCAGGGTTCTCAAGGAACTCAAGGTTTATCAAATCAAGGAACACAAGGCACTCAAGGGTTAAGTAATCAAGGAACACAAGGATCTCAAGGTTTATCAAATCAAGGTGTTCAAGGTAATCAAGGTACTCAAGGTCTTCAGGGAACACAAGGATCTCAAGGTCTTTCCAATCAAGGAACACAAGGATTACAAGGTCTTCAGGGAACTCAAGGTACTCAAGGTACTCAAGGTCTTTCCAACCAAGGAGTGCAGGGCGTTCAAGGTGCAAGTGGTTCTGGTGGTGGAGGAAGTTCATATAAGAGATTGACTTTTAACGTTGATTCAACTGTATACACAAATATGCCTATTGCTGTTGGTATATTTGCTGGTACTTCTTCTTATATTCAAGAAGTTGATTTAACTGGATTTACACAGGCAAGATTGAGAGTAAATAAGTTAGGTGTTGCTGGAAACACTAACAGTACTATTCGTGCTTCTTATAGCACTACATATACACAAACTGCTTCTTCATACCTACAACTTGGTTCAGCCGCACAAGTTGAGGTTGTACCATCTACAACACAAAACGCATTTTTTGATAGTGGTTGGATAGACCTTGCTGCTGGAGCAATTGCCGATAACATATTCATAGCAATTTTGGGTCTTAATGGTAATGGTACTTTAGACCCTGTTTATGGTTCAATTACAGTAGAGTTTCAATAATTAAAATGGATCAAGCACTTATAGATGAAAAATGGTATTATGTAAGAACCGAGAGAGATCTTCTTCTTTCTCATTGTGATTGGACACAGATTAATGATGTCCCGTTATCAGAACAAGAGAGAGATGCTTGGAAAGCCTATCGCCAGGCACTTAGGGATATTACATTACAACCAGATCCCTTCAATCTTATTTGGCCAAGCAAACCTGATGACTAAATATTCAAAAAATCACAAGAATGAATAAATATTCTAAAATTTTACATCATATTGGTTCTAACAAACCAAAAACTTCCAAGAGTTCTTCGGGAAAGAAAAAAACTTTTGAGGAGTACGAGGCAGAGCAGAAAAAAACTGAAGTAGATAGATTAAAAGAACAAACTCAACAACTTACGGAGAATATTGATTTCTTACAAAACCTAGTTGTAAATCAGCACGATGAAGTTTATGAACTTCGTCAGAAACTGAAGAATACTCCTATTCCACATTCAAAGAAAAATCTTACTGAAGGTTTATTGAATGAACCTCCAAATGTAAAAAATAGTGATCCTCTTACTCCGTTAGATCAAAACTTTGTAACAATTAAACAACTCAACGATCATTATCAACTTTTTATCAATCGCATCCAACAGCAGATGGCAACGATTGGTGGTGGTGGTGCTGGATCATTTGCAGACTTGGATGATATTGCAAATTTTGTTTTTGTTGGAAATAGAACAGATCTTCCAGATCCTGTAAATGGAGTAATCAATCTCAAAGATAATTACACTTACTTTTTTACAACTACCGTAGATCTAGAAGGTAATCGTTTAGTTGCTGGTGATAATACAACAATTCTTGGTGGTTCTTCCGAGAACTGTAGAATTAAATCTACTGGTATTAGTACAACATCACCATTATTAAGTAGTGCTTATTCTCTTCCGATGAGAAACATTACGCTTGAAGCACCTTATGCAATTTACTTGGAAGCATCTATTCCATCAGTACACGCACTTGATTGGTTTGGAGTTAATTTTACAAACTGTGCGAAGGTAGGAATTATTTCTTCTTATAACAACTTCATTATGCTTGATGGAGCATTCTTAAGTTCTCAAGATTTAACTTTTGGAGGAACTTCGGGAACCATTGGATTTAACCAATGTTTATTTACTGGAAACTTTGGATTAGGTGGAAATAAGTCAATCATTGCTTTAGGAGACAATCTTAATATTACTCGTCGTTTCCGTGCGAATGTTTGCTCTTTTGTAGTTCCTTCTGGTTATACTGGTATTTCTGCAAGTTCATCAGTCACGATACCAGATGAAAGTTTTATCTTAGATATTTGTAACTTCTCTGGACCAGGAACATTTACAAGTGGAGCAATAACGGATCATAACTCAAATAAATCTCTTCTCACTAGAAACAAAGGAACACTTACAAATAAGTTCTTTAATTCCTTTGCAGCAGGTCAGATCTATATGAAGGATAATACCACTCCTACTGGCATTACAACTGCTGGAGAATGGTATAAGGTTGCAGGTATTACAACAACTGCTGGAGTAGAAGAAGGAAACTCCAAGTTTATTGCTTCTGATAATCGTTTAACTTGCGATGCTTCCATCGAGAGAAAATACACAGTCACTGCAACAGTATCTTTTGCTTCAACTGAAGGAATATTCGTTGGTAAATTTGCTCTGTATGACAGTACTGTTGGTATTAGTACATTTACAGTTCTTACTCATCCAGTCACAGGAGATAATGCTCACGTCACTTTAAATCATATTGTAGAAATGACACAGGGAGATTATATTGAAGTCTATTGTCAAAACACAGAAGATACGAGTGATATTACCGTTGCCGATTTAACTATGACAATCGTTCAGTTGGGATAATAAATATCTAAAAACATAATGTTTGAATGAACTTTGTTAAATTTGCATTAGATAATGGTGGGACAATTAAACCATTAATCATTCCATCACACCATACTAACGGAACTGGACTCTGCAATCCATCAGTATTTGTAGACGAGGGAAAGATATTAGTCAACATTCGTCACATTCAATATACGCTCTATCATTCAGAGTTAAAAAAGTACGAGCACCAATATGGTCCTTTGGTGTATCTCAATCCAGAAAATGATAATACCTTAAGAACCACAAATTTTGTTTGTGAATTAGATGAAAATCTAGATATATCCTATTGGTCAAGAGTTGATACATCTGCCTTTGATAAACCTCCTTTGTGGGAATTTGTTGGATTGGAAGATGCAAGACTCGTTAAATGGAATGGAAAATTTTATCTTACAGGAGTTCGTAGAGATACAACAACGAACGGGCAGGGAAGAATGGAGTTGAGTGAAATTGAATTTAACAAAAATCAAGTTAAAGAAGTTTCCAGATTTCGTGTCCCTGTTCCTGGAGTAGATAAGGGAGATGAAACTTCTTATTGTGAAAAGAATTGGATGCCAATTCTAGATTTACCTTTCCACTATGTTAAATGGACAAACGGAACTGAAGTCGTTAAAACTATTCCAGAGGAAAATCGTACAGAACAAATTGCTGTTAAAGATTGGATCTGGGCACCAAAAGATTTAAGAGGTGGTTCTCAAGTTCTTTCGCATCGAGATGGATATTTAACACTCAATCACGAGACTGATTTGTTTCGAAGTGAAGCAGGAAGAAAGAATGCAACTTATCGCCATCGTTTTACGTACTGGGATAAGAATTGGAATATACAAAAGTTTTCTCCAGTATTTTCTTTTCTAGAAAATCAGATTGAGTTTGCATGTGGAATGGCAAAATATCAAAATGATTATCTTATCTCATTTGGTGTTCAAGATAATGCTGCATATATTTTAAGAGTTCCTGGAAAATTAATGGAGGACTTTATTCATGAACAAACTTGATGGATTTCCTTCTGTTTATTACATTACATTAGAAGAAAGTATAGAGAGACAAAAGTATATTGAAACTCAATTTGCAGAATACAATATCACACCAGTTCCACTTAAATCAAAAAGATATGCAGAAGCAAATGATGTGATTGAAGGTGAACATCTGAATGTAATTTGGCCTGCTGCAAGAGGAGTTTGTGCATCACATCTCAAAGCAATTAAGAAATGGTATAAAGAAACGAAAGAAGATTATGCATTCTTTTGTGAAGATGATGTCTCATTAGAACCAGTTCAATACTGGAACTTTACTTGGAAGGAATTTATAAATGCTCTTCCAAGTGATTGGGAATGTGTTCAACTAATGTGGATCAGAGAACAGTTTGATGAACTTAAGTTTCGTGAGAGATCCTGGGATGACTGGAGTGCAACAGCATATATTCTCACGCGAGGTTATGCAAAGAAACTGATAGATACTTATCATTATGACGATGCATTCCACTTAACGGTTAAAAATTCTACAGTTTATCCAGTTATTGAGAACATTCTTTATCTTAATCTAGGAAAAGTTTATGGAGCACCACTATTTGTAGAAGAAGTTAAGAAACTTTCTACAGTTGCAATTGAAGGAGAAATTATTGATGGACAGGCAACAAATCATCATTATTCATACGAATATGTAATGAATTGGTGGAAAAATAATCATATTACATTAGAAACACTTATGAATATTCCAAATGACCCTCTGATTGCTTATGTACATGATACGGAAAATGCACATAAAAACTTTGATCTAGCACGTTTTTATCACCTACAAGGACAAACAGCAGCAGCAATCACATATTATCTTCGTGCAGCAGATAGAACAGATGATTTAACTTTAGCATATGAATGTTTACTTCATATGGCTTCTTGCTTTAATGACCAAAAAAATCGTGACTATACTGTTAGAGGAATATATCAACAAGCAATAAGTCTTTTACCAAAAAGACCCGAAGGATATTATCTTTATGCACGATTTGATGAATGGAGAAAAAATTATGCAGAATGTTATACTACTTGCACACTAGCACTTAATATCTGCGATTTTGATTTACCACCACTCTCTACTAGTGTTGGATATATTGGTAAATATGGTCTTATCTTTGAAAAAGCAGTAAGTGCTTATTGGTGGGGTAAGTCTAAAGAATGCAGAGAACTCTTTTTAGACTTAAAAAACAACTATGAAATGGATGAAACTCATAGAACTTCTGTAGGTGATAATTTGATGCGTCTTGGATGCTGGGTAGAACAAAGTATTAAATATGAGAAAAATAGATACGATAGATTTAAGTTTAAGTTTCCTGGACTAGAAACCATTGAAAAAAGTCACGGACAAGCACTTCAAGACATGTTTGTTCTTTCTATTCTTAATGGTAAACGAAATGGAACTTATTTAGAGATTGGAGCACAAGAGCCAATTTTCCAAAACAATACTGCTATTTTAGAACAGAACTATGACTGGAAAGGAGTATCAATTGAAATTAAGGATGATCTTTGTAGAATGTTTGCAGAACAGAGAAAGAATACAATATTATGTAAAGATGCAACAACAATTGATTATGAAAAACTCTTAAATCAATATTATGATACTACAGAAATTGATTATTTGCAATTAGATTGTGAACCATCTAAAACTACCTTTGAGATTTTGTTAGATATTCCATTTGATAAGTATAAGTTCGCGGTGATTACTTATGAGCATGATTATTTTGTAGATATGACTGAAACTTATCGTACTAAATCTAGAAACTATCTAAAACTCATGGGTTATGAGTTAGTGGTTGCGAATGTATCACAAAATGAAAATACACCTTTTGAAGATTGGTGGGTTCATCCTGATTTGGTAGATGCAGAAACCATTGAGAAGTTCAGAAACATTGCAGATGTAACTGATGTGAGGGATTATTTCTATTCGTAGGACACTTTAGAAACTGGCACACTCTACCACTCAAAGGGATGGTTGCAGACCTATAATGAGTGGAGACACACAAAACCGATGCGGTTCTCCAACCTGGACAGATTGATTTTTGTCACATCCTTTCTAGTTTTTATGAACTGGGGAGTTAGACTCTGTAACGTGACAATCAACGCTGTATTCTGATGCTTACATTATACACCAGTGGGTACAACTATAGCAAGCGTCGTTGTACTGATGCTGTTGAATGGTTTATCTCAAAGTATCTTCCTAGGCACAAACTAGAGATCACAGTGAATCATCGTGGTCTTGCAAGAGAAGGTGTCTATGGATGGTGTACGGTGATGGATTGTAACTATCGTCCTCGTGAGTTTGAGATTGAACTCCATAACCAAATGACTCCAGAACTATACCTCCAGACCCTCTTCCACGAACTCTATCACGTTTATCAACACGTTATGGGGAATCTAAAGGATAAGTACGGTAAACGCCTCTGGAGGGGCATAGACTACACAGAGACGGACTATGAAGACCAACCATGGGAAATAGAAGCGAGATGTATGGAAATAATCCTTTATAAGGACTATCTCTCCTCTTGACACACCTATCAAAACTCTGTACAATAACCTTTGTGGAGGTTCAAAAAATTAAACTATGAAAACTTTAAGTAACTCTAAAACCAAACGTAAGTTCGTCAATGTAACTCCTTTGAGTTCCAAAGCAAAAAATCGCTTTGTGAACATCATGGATAACTTTCATTCCTGTGAAGTAGAACAAGAGACTTCTGATAAGTTCTTTCTTGTCTCACTGAACCGAATGTACTGCTTCTGGGTACAAAAAAAAGGAAACGAACATTGGAAGATTGAAAAATGAAAACACCTCTACTTCTTGCAACATTACTTTTCACAACTCCAGTAATGGCAACAGAAACTATTACAATTAATGGTAATAAGTTCTGTGCGGATGCTGTAGGTATTCCTTATGCTTCTGATAACTTTACAGATTTTGAATGGGAACAATTTAAAGAGTGTCTTAAAATCTTAAAGGAATATGAAGTCTATTAAATACTAATAGAATAGGAGAAAACTATGGTTGTGTTACTTGCTACAACCATATCATGCAGTCAAGCTTTAGCACTTCTTCAACGAATTACCAAAGTTGTTGGACTGACGGAACCTCAAAAAACTGAAATTATTTCAGAAATCCGAAAAACTATTCCTTTTTGCCCTGTTACAATAAGAAAAGATGGAAAATGAAACCCCTGAAGACAAGTGGAACCGTGGTCTGACATTGTTTGAGGAAAGTGTCTTAAAACCAGATCCAGAGTTGAGAAACTGTGCCCACAATCAAAAGTGTTTTCATGAATTGATGTATGTCCGTGAACACGTTCTGGAGTATCTTAAGACATTAAGAAAATGACATCTTATTACATATGGGGCATTATATTTGCTTGTATTGCATATCTAATTGTTACGGATCAAAGTGTTGCCAAGGCAATTGTTTTAGTCTCTTATTGGATTAAGTTTCAGTATGAGAAAACAAAATGGATGATACTTCACGATCCACGAAATCCAATCGTGAAACATCTAATGTGGCGAAGAGCCTATAAACTTGCAAAGGAACTTCAAAATGAAATTGAAATGGAACGTCAATCCAAATCATCCAACGACAATAGCACGATTGATTAGTGAGTTGGAAGGAGTGGCATATCTTCTGGATTGTTTAGAAGAACCAGAAGAAGTAGAAGTTGTTGAAAATTTAAAACAAAAGTACTATAAAAAGTACTTTAAGATGCTTAAAGAACAATAAATATCCTATATCTGGAGTTTTTTCTATGCTTTCTACTCAATATCGTTTGCGTCTTGAAGCAATCTGTGAGAAAATTGCACTTCACGAAGAAGTATCCCTAGAGGATATGATTTGGGCAGAGAAACTTGCAAAGGCAAATAGAACTGCTGGAACCATATTGAGAAATGCAAGAAGAAGGGCAGAAAATCCTGATATGAAAGAAGGAGACTTGGATGATTTCCTCAACCAACTTGATATTGGTGGATTGGGACACGAAAGATTTGGTAGAGGTGGTTTTAATGGTGCCGATGATATTGCAGACTTCTTTAGTGAAGACAGACCTGATGATTGGAGACAGCGTGATTAATTTGATATGACTAACATTGCAATCAAACCTTATACAACTGTATTGGTTCTTAATTCCAGTTACGAACCTATTAATATCACTCCCGGCAGAAGAGCAATTGTGCTTCTTCTGAAACAAAAGGCACAACAACTGTCAGAACGTGTAATACGTCTTTTGAACTATGTAAAAATTCCATTTTCTAAAATTGCATCTCATAAACCATCAAAGAATGCAATCTATCGTAGAGATGGTTATAAGTGTCAATATTGTGGTTCAACAAAGCATCTTACCATAGACCACGTTATTCCAAAATCTAAAGGTGGTGGAGATCATTGGCATAATTTGGTGGTGGCATGTTCCACTTGCAATACAAAGAAAGGAGATAAGTATCTGGAACACAGTGGTCTTAAGTTAATGAGACAACCGAAAGCACCAATGAATAAGATTCAATTCTCTTTATGGGAGACAAAAAATACTGAATGGCAACAGTATTCTTATGAATAAGTTATGTTAAGAAATCAACACAAAATTGCTAGATAGTGGTAGAATGATGAGGTCATACAAATGAACGAAAATTCTTTGTGATGATATTCTTTGTGCGTGGAGGTTATTATGCACAATTTAATTTCTTACAATCAACTTGCCTCTTGGAATAAACTGGATAAAACACTTGATGGATTTATAGAACAGGAAGAACTTATTAATGATTATTATCAGTGTTTAATTGAATGTAGTGATAATCAGCAAGAATGTAAAAGAGTTTGTAAAGCAATATTGTCATCTTAAACCAGTCTAAAAACCGTCCACCGACCCTTGACTTTTCCAGTCAGGGGTCTTATAGTATGAGCATCAAAAGACCTGAAAATGACTTACTCCGCAAAAATCACACTGAAGTATGATTCCACCTGGGAACAGACTCGTGGAATCTATGATGAAGAAATGATTCCAGAGGAGCACATTACTTTTGAGACTCCTGTGGAAGATATGAATACCATTCAACTCTTTCAGTTCTTCGCAAAGTTTGCTGGTGCAATGGGACACAATGAGGTAGGTATTGCGAAAGGTGCTTGTTATGTTGCATTCAACGAAATGCGTAGCACCGAAGCGATGCGTAAGACTGCCGAAGAGTATGACCTCAAACTGATTGAGGACTATCACGATGTTCTTTGGAAGTTGGAAAATGCAGAAAAAGAAATCCGTGACCTGAAGGCAAAACTCTCCCGTTGTGAAAATCCTGATAATCCAAACTACACGGATGAGGAAATGGATGCAATGAGTGCTGAGAATGAGAAAGGACTTATCCAACGACTTCAAGATGCAGAAGTTACTTGCCACGATTGTGGTAAGAAGTATGGTAAGTATTCTGTTGGATGCTCTTCTACTTGGCAGGGTAAATGTGATGTCTGCGGTGAAACCAAAGGTGTGACTGAGACCCGTGACTATGGATACTTTGCAAAAGGTATTCGGGAGTTGAATGGAAAATGAAACCAAACTTCCGTAAGGTTCTTGAAACCGCAGTAGAAGAAGGAGCATCTTATGGATACAGACGTGCATTCAAACACGTAGAAAATCCAACAGAAGGTGCTATAATTGATAGTATTGTAGAGCAGGTAATGAACTCTATTGACGAATGGTTTACATTTGAGGAAAACTATGAAAATCTGTAATTTTATTTTCTTTACTCTTATTGGTGCTGCTATTGGTGGTATGATTTATGCTAATGTAGCACCAGATAAAACTCCACAACATACATCTACTGTTTCTGGAACTTCTGGTGAGTTGAAATGCACCAACACAACTTGTGCAATTAAGGAAAAATGAAACTTATTTAATAAATAATGATGCTTGATTAAGTCGCATTTTTCAGGTAGAAAGGAGGCATTTTGTCTCCTTTCTTGTATAAATACTATTGCGACTTAAATCAAAGCAGATGGAATACTACACTTACGCTTATTTGCGTGAAGATGGAACACCTTATTATATTGGTAAAGGTAAAAATCGTAGAGCATTTGATAGAAAGGGACATAGTGTCTTTGTTCCTCCGAAGGAGAGGATACTTTTTTTGAAGCAAAATATTACCGAAGAAGAAGCATTCAAACACGAAATCTATATGATTTCTGTCTTTGGTAGAAAAGATTTAGGAACAGGTATTCTTCATAATAAAACTGATGGTGGTGATGGTGCTTCTGGTATAGTTTTTAGTGAAGAAACTAAAAGAAAGTTGAGTGAAAAACAAAGATGTGAAGGAAATTCTTTTTATGGAAAAAAACATTCAGAAGAAACCATAGAAAGAATGAGAAAGATAAAAACTGGAAAAATACATAAGCAAGAGACTAAAAGTAAAATTAGTAATTCGCATAAGGGAAAATCTATTACTGAAGAAACTAAAGAAAAATTGAGAAAGTCTAATATAGGAAAAACAATCTCTCAAGAAGTCAGAGATAAAATAAGTAAATCTTTAAGTGGTGATAATCACTATATGTTTGGAAAATCACTCTCTCAAGAAATTAAAAATAAAATAAGTAAGTCTTTAAGTGGCGAAAAAAATATAAAATCTAATTGGTGGAAAATAACATTTGCAGATGGTCGTGTAATTGAACAATGTGGATTATCAAGTTGGTCAAAGCAAAATGGTTATAATGCTACTTGTATTTGGGGAATATCTAAAGGAATGCGTAAAAGACATAAAGATATTGTAGCAGTTGAAAAAGTATGTTAAAATTAATTGAAAATTAAAAGTAATATGATGAGCATCCTAAAGGTTAATGTCCGTGAAGATTTCGGAACAGATGTCTATTTTCAAATACTAAACTTTAAAGATTGGAGTTTGCTCCAATTATCCTTTTCATTTAACGATTATGCGGGATGGCCCTACCTTCAAATTATAATGGGTTCTAATGGTCTTTTTTGTCTTTTATTTTGGGTTTGGAAATTGGGTTTTGATATAAGCATTTTGAGTAGGACTTGGAAATGGGATCATATGAGAGATATTGAAGAGGACGAAACCGCTGCCTGATAAGGAACAACTGGATATTATGTGGACAGTCGCAACCAGTTCCGCTTTGGAAACTGGCACAAGACCTCACCACATCTTCGCAAGGTTGCTGTACAATGACATTATGAACATTCAATCGCCAGTAGGACTTTGTGATGACTTTACTTGATACTCTTAACTTCTTTATAGAAGACCAGGAAGGAGACCTACAATGTCTTGAATGGGACATCAGGGAGGAAACCAATCACGAAGTCAATGACCTTGATTGGTATGTTGAACGATATGATGAAACCAAACAACGAATAGAAGATCTTAAAACTATCAAATCAATTTTGGAGAAACAACAATGAGCGGCGGACATTTTGGAGATTATTGTTACTTTCAGGTCTCCCAATTTGCTAGGGACTTGGAGGAAGAAATCCTCAACAACGGCAAAGAGAATGAGGATGGTTATGCCTACAACTACAGTCCAGAAACTTTAGAGTATCTGGAAGAACAGGTGCATTATATTCACAAAATTGCTGATATAATGTATCACATAGACCGTCTGTATTCTGGTGATCACGGAGAGGATAGTTTTATGGAACGGGTGAAAGAAGTTGAAGAAAAGTATGGGAGTTGATGAAATGACTTATCGTGCAGAAGAAATCTGGAAAGCATTCTGTGAAGAAATTCGTAATGCAGACCCACTTGGAAACACAAGAACTTATGATGTAAAGACTGAGAATGATGTAAAGACAGCACTATCAGTTGCTCTTAGAGTAGTTGCCGAACGACTTTATACTGATTTGGGAGAACTACAACATCCTTCTGGGGTTCTTGAAGAAATTGCTGACGAGGTTGATGCACTATGAGTTATAATCTTACTGATGAAGTTTTGAAAGCATTTGTAGGAGATGCTGAAACCGATGAGGATATTGGTCCTCATAATCTTGCTAATGCTCTTCGTAAAATAATTGAAGATTGTAGTTATATTGATAATAGTGGTGAAGTTGTTAATGTAAAAAATATTCGTTCTGTGATTGAGCAACTGGACGATTTCTAAACTGGCACAAGACCTCACCACAGACCCTGTGAGTGCCTTATAATACTCTCATACACAGACACCTTATGAACGAATCTAAACTCACAGATAAAGACTTTATGCAAGCATATGGAGAGTCTGCTGGAATTGGTGGAAGGTTTCTTCTTCTCTTTTTAGGACTTTTTGTTGCTATTTTTGGATTTTTCTTTCCTGGATATACTATTCACCGAGTAATGCAAATTATCAAAGGAGCAACAAATTATGGTAATGGTGAGGTAAAAGAAATGTTTTCTTTCACCAAAGAATATTTTTGAGGAGGAGATGTATTATGCCTGACGACCTTCAAAGAGAAGAGGAACTTTTCTTCAAAGCACTTGAAGAATATGTAGAGAAAAAATCACAAGAACCAACAGACAAAACCATAAACACTCTACCAGCAGTAATTGCAGCAGCACTATGACCCTTACATCTGCTCTTCTTTGGTTTCTGTTTTCTTGTCTTGGTTCTTATCTTGCTTCTAAACTCTTCCAATATACACCAGAACCTTATAAACCACCACAACCAAAAGAATACAAGAACCCTTTTGATCCAGAAGACCCTTCTACTTGGAACTACTCTTATTCACGATTGATGAGGACTTATGACTGAAAGAGCACAAAAAATCTATGATGCTTGGGAAGAAGAGTGGATAAAAAGTAATCATTTATTTAATCAAGAACATCGTGCCCTTGCTGCTGCTATTCGTGAGATTGTGAATGAGTTTCAATACTATCATCTTGGACCTGGAGAAGATATGGTAGTTGATGCTCGGGTGCTTTATGAACTTGCTGATGAATTGGAGGCACTCAAATGACTGAACGAGCAAAAGAAGTTCTCTATGCTTATATGGATGTAGAAAAGGATTTGTCTCAACCTAAAATCCTTATTCATACATTCAAGGAACTCATCAACCAACTCCAACAAAGCCCTGGTGTGATTATGTGTGCTGATGTGTTGGAATTGTGTGAGGAACTGGAGGCACTATGAAACTCTACAGATACAAGAAAGACGGACACCTTTATACTCTCTATGAGCAGTTAAAACCATTCTATAATCTTGTAGCAGTTCCTTATTTTCCAAATCAAGGTATTCTTGTTAAAAGTAAGAGGAGTATTTCTATGAATGACTTTATCGTGGTTGCTGAAAGATGACTGACGAAGAATGGGAAACCGCACTCAAAAGTATGAATGAGAATGTGAAGAAGTGGGTGGATGAAGAAATTGATAAAATTAAGTATAATATCATTAAAGACATTATTAATGGAGATTTGGAGGCACTATGACTGATATGAAAGAAAAAGCAAAGAAAGTATTTTCTGCTTATTATGATGAACCACAACACGACCCAACTCTAAACCTTACTGATGCTTTTCGTGAGGTAATCAACCAACTCCAACAAAGTCCTGGTGTGATTATGTGTGCTGATGTGTTAGAATTGTGTGAAGAATTGGAAGCACTCTAATGATTTTAAATGAAGAAATCATCAAACTTGCCAACACCTATGGGTTTGATAGACACATAAGTACAGCAACAAACGACATTTACTGGGAATGTGATGAAGAAGACCTCTTGAAGTTTGCCCAAAAAATCTATGAAATGGGTTATAATGAGGGTAGTTATGATATGTCCTACTTTGATGGTTGAAAAATTATGACTGAACAACCAACAGACACAGAAATCCTTGAGTTTCTACTCAATCAGTTCCAAGCACATTCTCTCAAAATGAATGGTGAAAGTGATTGGGTTTTTATCAATACTGGATTTCCTATGAGTAGAGCAAAGGGTAGAACTGCCCGTGATGCTGTGATTAATGCTATGAGGGCAAAATGACTTACGAAGAATTTTTAGATATTCCATTTAGTACTCTCAAAGATATTGAAACTATTTTTCTCTTGAAATACAAACATAATATGGATATTACCGAACAAGAAGAAGATTTGTGTAGGCATATCAG
>JACCDO011239237.1_pt1 | contig 13677 bp, 6 predicted proteins | sample 7446101 | NCBI WGS metagenome assembly JACCDO01 (sample SAMN15323440, study PRJNA562643) | freshwater metagenome | isolation source: river surface water | place: USA:Blue River Watershed | collected 2017-08-16
ATCATATCGCAGGCACTTTTGGACAACCAGCGGCAAGTGGTAGTTTGGCTTATTATGGAAGAACACAAACAGGTGATACTGCAACCACTTTAGTTGAATCTTTCACAGGTGAGAGCTATAGATTAGTTGTTGACGATAATATTTTACCTTTTTCAGGTACATCTTGGACAACCTCGTTTACTTTATACAATTTAGGTGCAAGAGATTTACAAGTCAAACCTGGATATTTGGTTAAACCTGGTGGAACATATGGGTATTGGTTAGCTAACCCTAGTTCTGCGAGTGATTACAAATATTATATCCGCAGATTTCAAACATCTGGAACTAAATCATCAATGACATTAAATTTAGGTCAAACATTAGTTGGTTGGGATGCGACTACAAATAATTCTGTAAGTGCAGTTATTTTATTTGAATCGTCAAAATCAACGTCACCTTATGTAACATCAAGTAGAGCCAGAATTTATGACCCATCAAAAACATTGGCAAACTTTGTATCTACAATTACTGCAAATACAGATGGACAAAATCCATTTGGAAGTAGTATAGATTTATACGGTAATTCAGGTGGTTCATTATCAAGTACTACATATACATTACCAATTAGAAATGCTGATGGTATGTATATTAATGCGACATATGATGAAATATATGTTATTGTAAAGTATAAAGGAGACCCAACACCAATAACAGGAATAACAGTTGCTTTTAGTTAATAATTATATAGTAGATGGCGGCAATAGATAGTACAAAAAAATCGGCAAGGTTTCTCCAAAGTAGAAGATATACACATGACACGTATACCGACGCACAAGAATCGTTTACATCGGTATTAGACATAAATGCAAACGAAATTTATATTGACCAAGACTTAATTCCAAGTAGTGGATTACCTTATAATAGTTCAGGTCAAGACGGGTCAGTTTATTCAAGTAACGGACAACAAGTAATGAAATATTACTACCGTTATAGATTGACTAAATCAGATTTAAATAATGAGGTTTGGTTTTTTACAAATCCAACAGGTTCGACATCCGGAATAGGTGCTCAGTTAATCGATACAGGACAACAAACCGATTTTATATCACCAAAATATTCAATACCATCTTTGGCGAACGCAAACACCGAAGACGTAACTCCTGGTTATGGTGTTAAAGTTTTAGTTGACGGAGTTCAACAATCTGTAAACAACTACGCTTTTGATTATAAAACAGGCGTTTTACAGTTTGCAACATCTGCGGTTGCACCAACAAACGGACAAGTCGTAACAATTTCGGTTTATCAATATGTAGGTAGAAAATTAGCATCTCAATTAGGTGGTAGTAAAACTGTTTACGATATTTTTAAACCAACCGGTTCGTTTTATGCAACAACAAATGATTTACAGGTAACGGGGTCATTAACAGTTACAAATGGTGTTAGTGGTTCATTTACAGGTGATGGTACAGGATTATACAATGTACCGGCATCAGGTGTGACAGGTTTAAATTTATCACAAATTGCCGATGGCGGCGCAACCGCATCAATATCAAATACTGAAGGATTAAGGGTAAATAGAAATACAGAAATTACGGGTTCTTTAATTGTAAGTTCAGGTTCAGCAATATTCAATTCTTCGGTTACCGCTCAAAATAGTGATTTAGTTTTAACAAGTGGTAGTGGATTGTATATTCAAGATGACGCGAGAGTTGAAATTACGGGGTCCGTTTTTATTAAAGGAGATTTAAAAGTAGAAGGTCTAACCACCTTAGTTCAAACTACAGACCCTAATATTGAATCTTTGGTTGTATCAGGAGCAATGAGGGTGGTAGAAAACCAAATAAACTCACAATTAATAAGAGCTCAAATTGCAATACAAAATTTGGGAACAATTGCTGATGTTTCAAATAATTCAATAATTGATTGTGGTGACGGGTTCTTCTAATCAAAAAATAAAGTATTTATATAAATAAAAGAAATATACACAAAACATGGCACAAATAATTAAACACAGAAGAGGTTCGATATCAGCATTAAAAGATGTTACAGCGAATGTCGGTGAATTGGTAATGGCAACAGGTTCAATTGGAGACTTCAACGGACCGGTTGTTTTTGTTGGAGACACCGCAGTTGCTGGTGGATATAAACCAATCTCCAAAATTTATCAAGGTAGTACCGCACCAACTATTAGTGTTGGTTCACACGGCTCAACCATGGATGGTTTACCGTTTTACTCTACCACTAATCAAACGTTATACATTTTAGATAAAAGTGGTAACTCGGGTATTGACTTAACAGGTAATATTGAGGGTAATCTAATCTCTGGTGTTACAATTAATAATTTAACAGGTTTAACCGCAAACATTTCCGGTTCAATGACTGTTACGGGGCCAACTAATATTAATGGTAATGTTTCTATAACAGGTAACACAAGTCAAACAGGTTCAATTGATATAACAGGTAACATTGTTTTAGGTGGTAACATCACAATTGGTGACCAAAATACAGATTTAATTACTTTTGGTGGTGAAGTTAGTTCATCTATAGTACCTGACATACACAATGCATTTGATTTAGGCTCAACAGATAAAAATTGGAGAAATTTACATGTTAGTGGAACAGCATACGTTAATGCATTAGAGGCACAAACAATTAATTTGGATAGTATTACCGTTGTTAATAATTTAACGGTGAGTGGTAGTACATTCTTAGGTAATGGTGGTGACATTACAGTTATTAGTGGTTCAGTTTATAACGACCAACTAACAAATAATCGTGTTGTAATTGTTGGAACAAATGGTTTATTAGAAGACGATGCAAACTTTACTTTTGATGGTACAGAATTAAATGTTGGACAAGGTAATTTCACAGTACAACAAGGTAGTGGTAATGTGGATACTGCAGGAACATTAAATGTTGGAGGTACAACAACATTGGAGAGTACCTTAACTGTTACAGGTTCTGCTACTTTGAAAAATAATTTATCTGTAAGTGGTACCACAACAGTATCGGGAGCAACAATTTTACAAGATACACTAACCGTTAATTCAACATCAGAATTAAAAGGTGATGTAGGTATCAATTCAACTTTAACAGTTACAGGTTCTGCAACATTTAAAGATACATTAAATGTAACAGGTGCAACAACAATAGATGGTTTAACAATAATCAATGATAATGCAACTATTAACGGTGTATTAACCGTAACAGGTAACACTCAATTACAATCTAACTTATATGTTTCAGGTAATTTAGAAGTTTTAGGTTCATCTACAAACGTAACAATTCAATCACAAACAGTTGAAATTGATGACAATATAATTAGAATGAATGCATATTCACCTTTCTTGAGATATGCGGGTTTTGAGGTAATTGATTCAGGTTCGGTAGGTGTTTCGGCTTCCTTAGTTTGGGATTCATTAAATGATTATTGGATGTTTGTTTCATCTAGCGGTGACTCAAGCAGATTAATTGGTACAACCGCAGGAACATATGGTTCTGAAGTTAGTTTAACATCAGGTACATTCCCAATTGCAACAGCATCAAACACGATTGGCGACAGTTTGTTAAAATATAGCGGTACAACATTATCATTTAATACAAATAAATTCACAGTAGATTCGGGTACTGGTGACACATTAGTTAGTGGTAACTTTACTTTATCATATTCAGGTGGCACCGATAATGGTTCTAAGACATCCGCAATCATGTTCAGAAATTCAAGTAATGTGGTTGGTTTTGTATCAACAACAGAAACAACTGACGTAATGGATGGAGTATTAGGATATAAAAATTCAACAGGAGGATTAGTATTCTCAACAGTCATAGATGGTGGAACATACTAACAATATTATTTATATTTAAAAGGGAGGCAACAAACCTCCCTTTTTTATTTATTATATCTGAAAAATTATCTATTTATAAACAATGGCTATAGAATTTAGGAACGGATTTAATGCAACATATTTTGTAAGGCCAACGCCTACACCAACAAGGACACCAACCCCAACTCCTACTATTACGCCATCAATAACACCAACACCAAGTATAACTCCTACAGATGTTGTTTTAACACCAACCCCAACTGCAACACCCACAATTACAGCAACTAGTACTATTACACCTACACCAACTATTACTACAACTCCAACTAACACAGTAACTCCAACCAATACTGTAACACCAACAAATACCGTTACACCGACAAATAGCGCAACCCCAACTGGTTCACAAACACCAACACCTTCATCAACACCAAGTATTGTGTCATCAGATTTGATTTTACATTTGGATGCAAATAATTCTTCGTCATATGGTGGTAGTGGAAATACATGGGTGGACATTGCGGGAACACAACAAAATATAACATTGACCGGTTCCCCAACATTTACTTCAGGTTCACCTTCATATTTTACTTTCAATGGTACAAATCAATATGGTTTGGGTTCTGGTGCGGTTATACCAACAACGGGATATACAAAATCTGTGTGGGTTTATCTGAACGCATATGCGGATAATAATATAGTGAGTGGTAATGGACATTTTATATTTATGGGTGCAGGTGGAACAGATAAAAAAATATATTGTGGACACGCAGATTGGCCATCATATATTGCGTACCCATCAACGAATACAGTAAATTTATCTACTTGGTATAACATAACTCTAACATTCAATACAACCGATGGTATGAAATTATATATCAATGGTGTATTGGATAGTACATATACCGCTAGAAAAACCGCACATCCTGGTACTGGTACTATAAATCTTGCAACATATAATGGTGGTAATTTATTAAATGGTAGAATATCAAAGGTATATTGTTATAATAGAAGTTTGACAAGTCAGGAGGTATCTGATAATTACAACAATGATGCACCTTTATTTGGATTAAGCCCAATTCCCACCACAACTCCCACACCGACACCAAGTTTTACACCTACCAATACTGTTACCCCAACCAATACTATAACATCAACCGCGACAGTTACACCATCAATTACTCCAAGTAACACCGCCACATCAACAAATACTCCAACACCATCTAATACACCAACCAGTACAGTTACGCCAACTAATAGTGTAACTCCAACATCCACTATTACACCTACAATTACACCAACCGCATCGGTGACACCAACTATAACCCCATCATCTGCGTCGGCAACTAACGCATTGTTATTTTATGACCCGGGTAATTCATCTTCATATCCGGGTACTGGTACATCATTAACTAACATTGGTACTGCGGGTAATGTAACGGGAACCTTAGGTACTATGAGTGGAGTTGTATATGATTCTGGTACCGCGGGTGGTGTATTTAATTTTGATGGTATTTCGGATAAAATAACATTCGGTCAATATAATTTTGGTAATACGATAACGGTTAATTGTTGGATATATCCGAGAGCAGAATATAGTATTAACTGTTTGATGTCTAACTGTGGTGCAAATACAAACACATTAGGATTCAAAATGTCTTGGAATAACTGGAACTCAACCAACTATACAATGAATTTTGAAGCTGGAAATGGTAGTGCAGGTAACACATCTTCTACCGCAACCAATACAGTTGTGGCGAATACTTGGCAAATGATAACATTTGTTTTCGATAAATCAACACCATCTATTAAGTTTTACAAAAACGGAACAGAAATTGCAACAGTATCGGGAGGTTCACCGGTTGCAAGTATTGGTATGAATAATACAAACTGGTGGATGGGTTCAATCGGAGGTAATTCATATTATATGAATGCTAATATGGGGACATTTAAATTGTGGAATACATTAAGAACAGCACAAAATATTCTTGATGAATATAACAATACAAAATCGAGATACGGTTTATAATTTTTCTCAGTTTTCATTTATCTAATCCAAATTTTTATGTATTTATAGAAAGACTTATATAAGTCTTATTAACCGTGGTACATACCACATTTTAGATTGAGGGACCCATATATATGGCACAAATAGTAAAATTACGTAGGAGTAGTGTATCTGGTCAAAAACCAACTAACTCCAATTTACAATTAGGTGAATTAGCACTAAACACAACAGATGGTAAGGTCTTTTTGGCGGTATCTGGTTCAGGTGGTCCTTCAGTACAAGAATTAGTTTCAACAAACACGGTTAATACAGGTTCAATTTATCTTACGGATAATGTAACCGCATCATTTTTTACGGGTTCATTTATTGGTAATGCAAGTGGTTTAACAAACGTACCATTTGTTATTACGGGGTCAGATGTTGATGGTAACAACTACGATAAACAATTTTCAAAATTACATTTTGATTCGGATACTGGATTAAACGTTAGTGAATCCGCACCTGGTACCGCATTTATTTCTATAGGTTCTCATTTTAGAGACATTTTTGTTTCAGGTTCAGGAATGCTTAGAGCAACTGGTTCAGATGCTTTTGAAATCACTTCAGATGGAGGTTTAGTTATAACAGCTCAAAATACCGATACAAACTATAATGGTTACACAAAAGAATTAAATTTTAGTGTAGCAAATCTTTCATCTTCCTTGAATACAAGGATGGATGTTATCACTGGGTCTTTTAATAGTTTTACGAGCTCAGTTAATCAACACATACTTGAAATTGATAATTTTACATCTAGCGTTGTTTTAACAAATCAGACATCATCAATGACCGTATTAAGTGCATCTTACGCACTAACTGCGGCTTTTGCATTAAATGCTGGTGCGGGTGGTGGAGCTGGTGCAGCTTTAGGGGTATATGCAACATTAAATCAAACATCCGCCGCAACAACGTGGAGTTTTGAACACAACATTGGACAAAGATATCCAATATTTCAAGTATTTGATACAAATGGTAATGTTGTTATACCAACACAAATAAGAACAATTGATGAGAATAACGCGGAAATTATTTTCGGAAGTGCACAAAGTGGTAAAGTAATTGCATCACTTGGAGGTGGTAATGGTACAACACAGGAATTTACTAATTCAAATCTATGGACCGTAGACCATAATTTAGGAACAGATTATCCAGATGTCACTGTTTGGGACAATAATAAAACCATTATTATTCCGAATAAAATTGAGTCGATTACAAATAATCAAATTAAAATTTATTTTAGCGTTCCTGTAACAGGACACGTTAGTGTATCTAGAGGTGGACATATTGTGTCGGGTTCAGTTACTTGGGAAGGTTTATCAGGAAAACCATCTGGTTTAGTTTCAAGCTCAAATCAATTAACAGGAGCATATGACGCTCGTTACGTTTTAAGTGGTAGTATCACACAAACAACTTGGGATAATATTGCAAATAAACCGGCGGGTATTGTTTCAGGTTCGATACAAGTTGATATTACAAATACAACAAACTATACAACATTTAGTTCATCAATATCTAGTTCAATTGCAGCGTTATCCGCTTCAATAGCATCAACAAATTTATCTGATGATAATAGATTAGATGCATTAGAAAATACAACATCATCATTAAATTCATATACAAGTTCTAACACAAGTAATATTAATGCGATACATACTGCAACAAGTAGTTTAAATACATTTACTTCTTCAGCAAATGGAAGATTAAATTCCTTGGAAACCGAAAGTGGTAGTATTAGAAGCGATTTTAATACATTTACATCATCATATATAACAGTTTCTGGTTCATTAGATTCAAGACTTGATGTTTTAGAAGCATATAGTAGTTCACAACTAGTACCATCTGCATCAATGTCATTTAGGACATTACAAACTGATGTGTATTGTAAGAACGTAACAGGTGTACAAATCAATAAAGGTACGGTTGTTAGAATTACTGGTGCTGTTGGTGATAATCCCTTAATTGCTCCGGCAAGTTTATTAACGGAGGGCAGTTCAGCAAATACATTAGGTATCACAACACAAGACATACCTAATGATGATTTTGGTTTAGTTATTACAGAGGGTGTTTTAATTGGTGTTAACACATCAGGAATGACTGCCGGTGATTTATTGTATTTAGGTAGTAACGGTACATTTACCACAACACCACCAGTTGCACCAAATCACGGTGTTCGTCTCGGTGAAGTACTAAGAGTTCAACAAAACAACGGTTCAATTTATGTTCGTATCGATAACGGTATGGAACTTAATGAAGCACATGATGTAATTTACACAGGAATTACAACAGGTGATTTATTAATAAGAAGTGGTAGTGTTTGGAAAAATGGTAAAACATTAAATGGTGATTATACTGTAACAGGTAGTTTAACTATAACACAAAATTTGGTGGTGTTAGGGTCGTCCTCAATTACATATGTTACGGCATCACAATTAAATGTTAGTTCATCAACAATTAGTGTAAACGTATTTGAACCAGCAGAGAGATTTGGAGGATTAAAAGTTTATGATAGTGGTAGTTCAAACGCCACAGCATCATTACTTTGGGATAGTGAACATAATCATTGGGTTTATCAGAATGTTAGTGGTAGTAACTACACTGGCGGTATGTTATTATCGGGACCTAGAAATAGTGGTAGTTTAGGAGACGAACCCGGATTGATAAACGGTAGAATAGTTAAATCAATTGGTGGTGACCACTTAGATGTATCCATAATTTCTGAAACCGGAACAACAGTAACTGTTGCGGGTGATTTAGTTGCAAATTCTTTCACAGGAACTGTTGAATATAGTAGTATTGTTAATAAACCAACATTAGTATCTGGTTCATCTCAGATTAGTATCACAGGAACAACAGAATATTCTACATTTAGTTCTTCAATCGCAACTACAACAAATGATTTAGATGGTAGATTAGATTCAGTTGAAAGTAAAACAGGTAGTTATGCTACTACAGGTTCAAATACATTTATTGGTAATCAAGTTATAACCGGTACATCAAAACAAACATTTAATGAACCGGGTAATAACCAAGAGGTACAAGTTATCAAAGTAAATTCATTTACAGATAGTCAAACCCACGTAATGACCAATAATACATTTGGGTGGTATCATAATGATACTGAAGGACACGAAGGTTTTGCATCACAATTATTTACCTCAGATTATCACTACGGTTCGGCATATTTCCACGACCCAGAAAAATGGGAATATTTGTTATTTCCATCAGGTGCCGGATACGACACAAACAAATTTGGTTTATACGACAATGGAGATACAACTTCAAAATTTGTTGTTATATCCGATAGATTAGAATTAACAGGCTCCGTTAATATTACAGGTTCATTAACTCTCAATGGAAACCCAATTGGTACGGGTAAGTTAGATTCAACAGAATTCTACACATATACAAGTAGTGTTAATCCAAGATTAACATCAATAGAATCTGCAACAGCATCGTTACAATCTAAAACTGGTTCATACGCAACAACAGGAAGTAATTCATTTATCGGTAATGAAAATATAAATGGTAACTTATCTGTAACAGGTTCAGTTGTTATATCAGGTTCATTAGATATATCAAATGCAAATGTTGGAAGTTCAAGATATCTACATACACAAGGTTCAACAAGTACTACTTGGAGTATCACACACAACTTGGGTTATAGTTATCCAAACGTAACTGTATATGACGGTTCTAACAATAAGGTGATGTTACCATCAGATGTTACATCAATAGACCAAAATACAACACAAGTAACATTTGCAACACCTGAATATGGATATGCTTTGGTATCGGTTGGTGGTGTAACAACAGCAACTGCAGACAGATATCTACACACAGTATCATCAGCAACAGGTTCGTGGGTTATTAATCATAACTTCAATTACAAATATGTAAACATCGATGTTTATGATAACAATGATGAACAATTAATTCCACAAAAAGTAACTGCGGTATCCGCAAATACTGTTCAAGTTGATTTCGCAACACCAACAAGTGGTAATGCAATCATCACAACTGGTGGACCACGTTCAACATCCATATTCAATCAAACAGGTTCATTCTATAATACAAATTATAATATTGGCGTCACAGGTTCATTGGTTGTAACAGGTGATGTGGATGCATCAAATTTCAATACAACATCAGATGAAAAATTAAAAACAAATCTTGAAAGAATCACAGGTGCATTAGATAAGATTGAAAAATTAAATGGTTATACATTTGATTGGTTGGAATCTTATAGTGATGATAAAACAAGACAGATTGGTATGTTGGCAAATGAAGTTCATGCGGTACAACCTGAATTAACATCAGAAAGAAATATTTTATTGAATGGTGAAGAGGAAAGAATATTCTTATTAGATTATTCTAAAGTGACAGCATTATTGATTGAGGCGGTGAAAGAATTAAATGATAAAGTTAAAAATTTAGAAAATAAAAAGTAATAAGAAATGAGAATAGATGGACCTCAGATAACGGGTAGTTTTAGTTTAAACGGTGACGGAGTTCAAGACATAGATATATTTGCAACCACGTCATCATTGAACACATATACATCATCAATGGCGACAACGATGAGTCATGTTTTAACTGCCACACATTCATTAAACACATTTACAGGTAGTGCTAACAATAGAATGGTTTCTATTGAAGGTAAAACCGGTAGTTATGCAACAACTGGTAGTAACACATTTGTTGGTCTACAAACCATTCAAGGGTCAATAGTTCCATCTGCTCATGCAACCTATGATTTAGGGTCTGCCGGTTATAATTTTAGACACTTATATCTTTCTTCAGCGTCATTATATATCGATGGAACAAAAGTATTGGGTTCCACAACACAAGAATTACAAATCACAACTGACAATGGTCAGTCATTTAAAATATTAGAAGCAGGTTCTGATACCATTACATTACAAAGTAATGATGGTAACATAACTCTTGCCACATCTGGTGGTGGAGATGTTATATTAGACCCAACAACAGGTATTATTGCGCTTAAAGGAACCACACAAGTATATGCCGGAAATAAAGTTCGTTCATCAGACGGAAACAATATTGTTTTTGGAGATGGATTAACAGTTTCTGGTAGTGTTACAATAACAGGATTTATTGAAGCACAGGAATTAAGAACAACATATATCAGTAGTTCAATTCTTTATAGAAGCGGTAGTACTAAATTCGGTGATGAGTTAACCGATACACATGCATTCAGTGGTAGTGTATTAATATCAGGAAGTTTAAGTGTTCCCGAGTCAAATTTAGTATCTGGTTCATCACAAATTGATGTGTTGTCAACAACAAACATTGCAAGACTTGCAACAACGGGTTCAAATACATTTAGAGCAACACAAACTATTGGAAGTTCAATATCTCCAACATCAGGTGGAAATATATTGACTTTATATGGTTCAGGTTCTGCAACATATGCTCAAGTTTATACAACTACAAATCACGCAACATTTTTTGAAACTAGTACAAATAATGGTACTATAGTTTCTAGACTACAATCACAAAACGCATCATTTGTTGGTACTTTAACAAACAATACATTTGATATTGTTGCTGGTGGTAATGTTATAATTAGAACAACAGGAAGTGGATTGGTAGGTATTAATAAAAGCACCACACCAAATGCGACATTAGATGTTAATGGTAGTTTATTAGTAAGTGGAAGCATTACATCAACCGGTAATATTAGATTGGGCGAGAATCCATCAATTAATTGGATAAGTAATACTCTTACTTTAGAAACACTATCAAATGCAATTCCCGTTGTTAGAATAAATGGTGCAGCAAGTTATGACCCCAGATTTGAAATATGGAATTCAGGAAATGCTGCAAGAACTATTTTATTACATACTGCTGGAGATTCATACATTAATAATGTTAATAATTTTGGTTTAGGAACATCTTCACCGGCACACAAGTTAGATGTTGATGGTGGTTCGGATGCCGCAACGCTTAGGGTTAGTACAACAAATACGGGTGCAGGTGTTGCATCATTAATTTTAGCAAATAGTTCAAAAACAGCATTTAATGATGGTGTTAAAATTTCTCATGGTGGTGGATATACAAAAATAAGCGACTTAACTGGTACAACGATTATGTCATTTGACATGTCAAATGCTCGTGTGGGAATAAAAACAACAACACCATCAGGTACATTTAATGTACAATCAGCCGGTGCTGACGGTATTGTATTGTCTTCCGATTCAAACGATTCAAATAATAGTGGTAGATTATTTTTTATGAGAACGGGTGGTGAAGGATGGTCCATAATGAATAATGCTGGAAATTTAAGTTTTAGAAGTAATGCAATACCCACAAATACATCAGGTAGTGAAAGGATGCGTTTGGATAGTTCATATAATTTAATATTAAATAACGGACTAACCGTTGCCGGAACAACTAACCACACTGGTGCTGTAAGAATGAATAGTGGTTCTGCAGGTAATTCACCTAAAATAACTTTTGGAACAGAAGATGAAAGTGTACCCGGTAACAAATCAATTTATTTAGAAAATTATTGGATGGTTCTCCAACCACATGTTAATGAAGGAATGCGCATAAGGTTTGTTAATGGTTCGGGGTCACAAACAGAGACTCTCACATTTCAATCCTCAAACACGAGTATTAATACACCATTAAGTGTTTCTGGTGCACTCACAACAAATAGTGGATATCACTATTCTCAGGGTTCTGTTAATCTAAGAAAATTGGTTAATGTTGGTGATAATACCACTACAACATTATTATCATTTAATCAAAATGGTTCTTATTCATATATTGGAGGTGGAGAAATTTTAATCACATTTGTAGACCCAGGGTCTCCATGGGGGGTATATGTGTGGAAGGGTTTAATCAGTATAAGAACGGTACAATATGGTTCATTATACTCAACCGGAATACAAGAAATTGCTTCAAGAAATAATTTAGATGGAACATTTACCGTTAGTGCACAAACAAGTAAAGATGGTGGGGTACCAAATGCTATAATAAATGTGGTAGTAACAACAAGTAGTGGTATATCAGGACAAGCCTATGTTTCATTTAATGGATGGATTAGTGGTGGGTCACAACCAGTTTAAAATTTTTATAACATGTTAAAAATATTTGAAATACCTAAAAATGCTGGAAACTTTGCAAGATTCCTTAACACATCTTTTATTGAAGATAAAACTATTGATGTGGTTATACTTAGAGAACCATATGAAAGATTTTGGTCCGCCACTAAAACTGTTGTAAATGAAATCTCAATTTTTGGTTCATTTCCTTTTGAATCACAAATAAACATGAGAAAAACATATGTTGGTTTGGACTTTAACGTGGAGGATGTGATTAATAAATCGATATCCATGTTGGAACAATCTGATTTTTATGTTCATTTAAAACCACAAACAGATTTTATTGGCGATAAGAAATTTGACGAAGTAGTTTACTTTGAAAATTTAAATACCGAAATAGAAAATCTTATAGAAAAGTATGGCGTTAATACAGTTCAAAATTTTTCATTTGACAGAAAATTGACAGTTTCCCCCAAAGAAAGAGACGAAGAGGCAATGAATTATATAGTGAACACACAATCAATAAAAGATAAATTAGATGAGTTTTATAAAGATGATTTTATCATTTATAATAATCCAGAATTGATTAAGAAAACTATTTATAACTAATGGCAAACGGAGCATTTAAATTTAAAGATAATTCAGGAAATGTGGTATCATTCATTTCAGGTAGTGGACCAGATATTCTCATATCTGGTGGAACATTAAACCTATCTGGAATGACAGGTTTAACTCTTGGTAATCTTACCATGAGCGG
>JACCDO011213216.1_pt1 | contig 13675 bp, 27 predicted proteins | sample 7446101 | NCBI WGS metagenome assembly JACCDO01 (sample SAMN15323440, study PRJNA562643) | freshwater metagenome | isolation source: river surface water | place: USA:Blue River Watershed | collected 2017-08-16
AATGTGGCTGGTTTAATAACGAACGCAACATCCTCATCCCCCAATATCATAATCACCGCAGCTACTTTAGCTGGTGCTGGTACGACTAACACCGCGAGTAGAACGGTGACGGTAGCCCAGGTATCTGATTTGTATGGCGCGGGTACCCCAGCAACTTACGTCGGAGTTCCACAACTGGCTCAATAGAGCACTTGACAATTAATTAGACTCCTATTGACTGTGACGTAACCCCCGACAATGTGTTCGGGGTTTTTTATTGCCTCGTTAAAACCGCTTAAATAGACCCCAAAATTGCTTATATATATAAAGCGATTTTATACAAAATATAAGCGGTTAATATAGGTTGTTATTTAATCTTGCTGCGGTCTAGTAATATGTAGGATATTTTCTTGTTCTCGGCTTTATTTACAATCCCCATTAGATATTGATGCTGCTGTACGTTAGGGATAACAGTACAACCCGCCGACCAACGACCAATAGACTTAATATCGTAGTTGCCTTTGGTGTGGTGCATATTTATGCCAAAAAACCCAGTGCGAATGGGCTCTGAAGCATCACGCCTACCGTTCCCGTTTCCATCACGTACGACTGAAATCTCAGCACCTTCCTGGATGAGACAATTCTGCTGATCTTTATGAGCACCGCGAACCCAGATATCCTTATGAAGATAATCAATTAAGGCTACCGCAGCTCCTTCGGGGTTTAGCCTATTTTGAACGTAATATCTACCAGGCTCCGTCGTGCCTTGGAATAGTTGAGATAATTTGATTTGTCCGTTACTATCGATACATAAAACACCGACAGCATCGTTCCAGCCATCTAAAGCGTCATTACTTGCACTAAAATCGCTATTACAGCCCTCTAAACCAAGCATGTAAGCGTTGTATCCTTTTGTTGGTTTAGTCAGTTTAATCCCCAATTCCGCGAGTCTGGTGAGTATTCTACCCAGCGGTGTTGTATCGATAGGTTTAGGGGGTAACAGAGCTAAAGGGCTGCCCCTAAACTTCTTAGCAAACTCACCTAATATATAAGGATCGATATTAGATTGCAGATAGTCTAAGGCGGCGGATTGATGGGGTAATCCCTTGTAGTACTTGATTACATCCGTTAGTTTGATAGTCATAAAACCTTTTTAGCTAAATTTATTGACACTCCGGGGATTACTAGGCTATAAATAAGAGAGAAAGAAACACACACCAACTAAACCAAAATGAAATACGCTACCGAAGATCTGCATCACCTGTTAGCTGTTACGAAAAAACTAGAAACAATCCACGACGTAGAGACTATTAAGTCGGCCTATAAGCAACTATCTCTCAGTTACCGTCGTATTTATAGAAAATCACTGGAGCTAGGAGATCATGCTGTTTGGCAGATCCGTGAAGCTCAGAAGGTTATTCATTCACAAAGAGAAGAAATTGCCCTTTTAAATCAAATTGTAGATAATCTTATGGACAGGGAAAACTTTGATGTTTAGAATAAAAAACAACTCACCGAAAACCGACTTGACTCTTTTTCTTGTCGGGATTATAATTGGAGCGACACTAACAATACTTTAAGGAAATCAAAACTATGCCTAACCAAACCGCGACACTCATAGCTCATACCCCAACTGGGGACATGGTATACAAAACCACAAACTACGAGCATGTGCTAAGGTTCAAGAGAACTTGTACTGAAATCAATTGTGACTACTCAGTGAGATTCTCTCAAAATATCCAACAAAACGCCAGCGCCCACAGACGTAAAGCAAATCAACCATGGTACAAAAAACTATTCTCTTAATCTCGTTTCTCACATTCTTCTTAGTTGGTTGCTATGTTAGCAAACAGCAGCAAGAGAAAACACCAGAATGTCAAGAGGCGTTAGCTTCTTTAACATCACAGTCCCTAGAAGGGCATTTGAATCAAGTAAACAATATCTGCAACCCTAAATAACATGGAAACACTAAAAGCATTGCTCGAAGACTATAGTAGTGATACCGAAGTTGATGATACCTTTGTAGTCCCTGATTATGAAGAGTCTATCAACCACATCGTAAAAACTAACATAACTTATGAATACCTGGTAGAAGGCTACTATATAATTCAAAAAGATAACAACTTGGTTAGATTTTTAAATCAATGAGATATTTCACTGTTAAGCGCAATAAAATCAGCAATACCTACAAAGCCACAGAAGTCTCCGAAAGAAGGTTTGACAATGCTTCGGGTTTTAAATTCACTCTACCTTGTGACTTGTATCCCAAACTACTGTTTGAGGCGCATAACAACAGGATAGTCGTCGTAAAACTCTAAAAGTTCAGTAATTATACGGTTATATATCCTTTAGTTCAGAGTTATCTTAGATATATAGAAAACAAACAACTAAAGGAAATCACTAAAATGTTCACTAAAAACCTCTTCTCAATTGTCTCTGCCTGGTATGCCAACCAAGAAAACTTAGCGCCTAACACAACCTTAACCGCTTTTGCTCATGACTTGAGTCACGCTATTTTCCATCTTGGCGTTTCCTTGGAGGATGAAGAGAAAGTCTTGAACATAGAAAACTTCTTAACTGAAGGCGTTTGTAACCCAGAATTAGAAACATTTGTTATCGAAGCTATCTCTGACGTCAACAGCGATCTACTTGTTGAGTATATGACATTTATCGAATCCTTACCACAAACAAATATCCACATTTACGGAGCATAACAATGAGAATCCTAAACGACATTAACTATATCGCCGACAGACACCAACAAGTCACACACAACCAAGCTAGCCTAGTCTTAAACTTACTTAAAAAGGTAGAATGTCCAATTAGACTAGCTCAACTACTCAATACAGTACATCCGTTATTATGGGATAGTTGGGATAGCGAAACTTGTGAATTATTATTAACCAAAGCAAATTTACACTAAAGGAGAAACCCAATGAATTACATCTTAGCCACAATCGCCGAAATCAGACTAGAGGTACAATACCGTCTCTGGGCATCGCGGTTTAACAATCTTGAGGAATATGAAAACTTCGGAGAATTTATCCGAGATGCTCAATGGTACTCTAGAGAAATGATCGACGGTATCAAATTTTCTGCCAAGTACGACTATTGATGCAACCAACCGTCAGTTAACGGCGATGTAATATCGGTTACCTCGTAGCAATTATCTATCCTAAGCTTCATGCAATAGCCCAAGCGGCTATCTGGTATGGAGCTTTTTGGTATGTCGTATCCAGTCATGTTAAAGAAAGCTCCGAATAAGTTAGTCACAAGCAAGTAAAACTGCTCATACCCAGCGGAGCTTTCATCATGCTGATAGATATGAATCGTGTACTCCTCCAGTGTCCGCACATCGAAGGAGGTACGAACGGATGAGATAATACGTGGTAATAATGGTAGGATAATCTCGATACCCCCTACTTTAATGTTGTTAGGAGGATTACCTACCGCGATCGCTGGCGTAACACTACCATTTTCCCATGTATAGGTGCCGACGCTGGTTCCCACCTGGTCTATTAAAATCTGTCGTAGCTGCGCTGTGTTGTGCATCGTTTTAAACTAAATTTATGCTTATCTTGGCAATCCCTGTTAAGAGGGTTATTATTAATATATACCTTACAAAATAAAACAAATGTCATCCTTCCCTCCCATCTACTTGGATTGTTCACTATGCGGACTAAATCAACCTTTGACTGATTTAGTCAAACGTCAATACAAGCATCGTTGTAAAGACGCCGAAGCATGTGCAGAACGTCAGTTAGACTTAGAGCCTGAGACAGTAAATACTACCCCTAAAAGAAAAGGTCATGTCATCACATCCGTTCTATCCGACTGTTTTCTACACTCCGCTGCTTATAAAGCTACTAAAAACTTAGCAGATACATTAGGGTTTGAGTTAATTATTATCCCTGTTGCTTGGGGCAGATTAACAGAAGGTGCTTGGGTTCGATATAATGATATCTATCTCAACCCTCAACCGCTAACACTAGAATGTGACAATAGAACTGTTAGACTGGCGAGTGATTTAAATATCAATGCGAATGCCTTAGCTCCTTTAACAGGTCTCGCAGGGATTGCGGATGAAGATCATCTAATTGTTCCCCATCCAGTACGTTACCTCCAAACTACCGCTAGTCCGATCGGCGAGTTGTCAAAAGTCATGATGACTACGGGTACTGTATCTTGTTTCCAACCTCACTCCGTATCTACTAGAGTCGGAGCCATGACGAGATTCCATAGTCAATTAGGGTGTGTTGTCTTTACTGACGGTGATTATCCGATCACGCCACTACCTTATTGCACAACCACCGAGTCTTACACCTTTGAGGGGCGGATGTATTATGCTGATGGTAGCGCCTCTACTATGTCTACCAATCCTTATGTTTATTTACCAGATATGCACCTAGCACATCCCAATCCTGGTTATTTAGCTAGTCTACGGAACGAGCTTCGTCAAACAGATTGCGAGAATGCTATAGGCGGCGATATGTTTGATGGTAGTTCTATGCTGCATCATGAACGGGATAGATTGGGGTATTTTGCCGAGCGTATGACCATTTTTCAGGAATTAGATTTACTTAAGAAGTTTATTCGCTCTATTGGATTGTATTTGCCTGGTAAGATCTATAACATCGTGGGTAACCATGAGACCTTTACCGATAGATTCTTCGTAGGTGACTTTAGCAGTACTTTGGCTAAATTCACCAAAGAAGAGCAGGTGTTTCTTTTGAGGGGTTTTGCTAATGTGCTAGAGAACACGCACCACTCTGATGCGGGCATTAAATACGCTTCTATGTACCGTTATTTCATTGACAGCTATCTGAATGAGCCTAATTTTGAGATTGCTCCGAGAGATGTTAGAGTGGGTAAAACACTGCTAGGGTACCATGGACATGAATGGATGCTTCAAAAAGGGGGTATTCACCAGAGCAACTACAAGGTAGTCGCCGGACATGACCATGCGCCTGAAATTAGTCGCAATATGGTGAGAGTGGGTTATGGCGGGCACCCTAATCCTACTTACCAATCTGGATTAAACAAAGCCTGCGCAGCACACGCATTCATAAGCCCCTACGGCAAAATCACAATGAGGCTCTGGTTGCCAAATTAATGATATAGCCAACACACTAACCCCTTTACACAAAGGGGTTTTTTAATGCTTAAAAATTTCTTAATTTTATAATTAGTATTAATCTATACTAATTACCAAACCATGCTATCTCTTATCCAAGCACACAAAAAAATAACCATCCTAGTTGATGAGTTCGGAGATCTGAAATCTTGTGCTTATAATGAAAATGACATAATAGAAATCTCAATGTGGTTGGATGATAATGACTTGACATATTATCTCCAGTCTCAACCTGTCTCGGTGATTATCGAAGGGCTGCTAGTCGATATTTTCCCCAGCGAGAATGACTATCTTTTGAGTATTACAAGACACATTGAGGTTTCAGATTTAGTGCAACGGGTAGAGAAGGTACAAGGTAAGCGACACACACAAGCACTTATAATCAACTATTTGTTTGCTTCTATAATTGGCTTAACAGTACTCGGAACAGTAAGTGGTATGGTTAGCAATAAGGACAACAGCAAAGTATTTACCGTTGTCAATGGGCTAAGCCCTCTATTAGCCGCGATCTGTGGTTATTATTTTAGCGAGAGTAAGCGAAATGGATGACAAACACGCTCAGGCTTATTTAATGTTTCTAGAGGGCAGTACTTATCGCGAGATAGGTTTAGCTCTCTCTTGTCATGCTCAGACAGCAGCCAGGTGGGTTAAGGATTATAGAGATGATTTGACAAAGATGTCTCTTGAGACAGCTAGAGACGAGCAAGCTATTGAGTTGGATAGACTCAATACTTATACTAAGATTTTAGAAGATACCCTTAGGCACCATTGCGAGGACGATATAGATTCTGTAACGGGTAAATTATATAGAGATGGTGTACGCAGTAAAGTAGCTGTAATACAAACGTTGCTGAAGGTATCCGATCAAAGGGTTAAGCTACGAGGCTTGGACAAAGTAACCCAGGTACAGATGACAGAAGCTGTGGAGTTATCCCAAATGGATATCGCTGATATGGATCAGGCGGATGTTATAAATTTAATAACATCATACGTTCGAGAAGATAAGAATTAATTATGTTTGAAGATTATAAAGAAGCCACGATTTCGGATGTTAAACAAAAAAAGAACACCAACGGTTATTATCCCTTGGTGTTCCTTGGTGCTAGTATATTCGGTCTGATTATCGCAGTAGCGCTCCCTAATCTAGATGGTGATCAAGATAGTTTACTTTCTGCTTTTGTCACCAGTACACTATCCGCCTCTACCACATTACTTGTTTCTAACAGATCCGATAACTGAGTCTAGATAATCCTCAAGAAAGCTAATATCATAATCATTGTGAACATCGAACAGAAGCTTATCGCATTGTGTTTCGTTGATTAGCTCACGGATATCCACGCCAACCAGCTCGGTCTTACGACGGATGTTTTGTCCAGTAACGGTATACCCAAGTGTTTTTAGCTGCTGGTACAAATAATCACACTCCTTGCCGCCGATAGTCTCAATAGCCACTAGTTCTGAATCGCGCAGGCTTCGCAAAACAAGATCTACGTAAATGTTAGGTAGAACCTTTCTAGTGCTCTCAGCCACCGCGATACAAATATCCCGTAGACTTAACTCATATTTGCCTACAAATCTTTGATGATAATCTTTGTATATCTCAAAAATCTGCCAATAGTCCAAAGGGAGTCCCAGCGCCTCCAAAGCCCTATCTATCTGAACAGTAGTTACGTAAGCTGTGCTAGGTGGAAAGGAAAGAGCTTTTGTTTCATCGCTCTTGAACTCATATTGAGCTAGATGGGCGATGAGTAATTTAACATGTTCCGCTAGCTTTGAACTCATCCCGAATGTAGGTGTGCTTTGACTTAAATACGCCATAGCTGTTGATTTGCCCGCGCGGGCGTATCCGCCGATTAGAATTGCTGTTTTTACCATTGTGCCTCTAGATTAATATTTTCCTGGACTCCATATCTTGATGTATCCGGTTCCCGTTTTATTTGATTCGGGTAGTAATAATGCATCTCACCGTCATCATCCCTTACAGCATAGAACCTGCCATCAATATTGTCAACCGTGCCGTATTTGCCATTTAAGACCCCTTGAACTCTAGCGCCAATAGATAGAGCAGAAAAGTCATAAAGATGCTCGTACGGTATCAAAGAATCGCGCCTATGCAACTCCTCTCTTTCTGCTCCAGTGAGAGAGTAGTAATTAGCTCTCCCCCATGCCTCTCCGTAATAATCTAATCTATTTAAGTTTTGCATACAGTGTTCTAAGTATTTGTATTTCGGAGTCTTTAGCATATCGCCAACCAAGAGAGGTCTGTAACATAACTTGCTTGGGCTCAATAGTTATGGATGCTACCCGATGGTTTTTATTGTCTAGAAATTGAATGAAGTTACCCTCGTGGGTAATGAGAACAGATGCGATAGAGCTTAGATCCGCGTCATTGTAGTTAGATTTTAGCCCTAACTCAGGCTCTTGGTAGTTAAGCATTTTGGATATTATATAACTCAGCTTTTAAAAAGGCTTTGAAGGATTCATCTTGCTCATCAGCTATCATCTCTTCTAACAAAATAACATCTTCAATACCGTAGTGGTAAGCTTCTGCGATGTCTTTGTGGTTGGTTAGGTCTCTGATTTCTTGTCCGTTCATTTGTTCTCCGTTTGTTTGTTTTCTTATTCTTTAGTTATAACCCAGGTTATCTGGGTTTGTAACCTGGTGTATTTACTTAATTAGCAGGTTGATCTGGGCGCATTATTACACCCAGATCACCGAAAGCCGCTTTAAACGCTTGTGTGTTGTTCTCTATACCTGGGATATAGGCTATAACATTTGAGTGAGTAGGGGAATTAAAAGTACCCTGAGGGGAGACGAATCTAATTCTTTTAGCGGGAATAACTATGGGAAAATTCCCCACAGAGTAAGTACAGCTTTGAGTGACTGCTAGATGCTCTAGACTAAAGCCCATGAAAATAGCCTCAGATAATAAACCTTCAGATCTCAAGTCCATTAGCTTCTGCCAAAACAACGCAGTTAGAGACTTGTTACCCAGTTTGCCACCAGGCGGATTAAGAAACACTGAAACAGGCTGATTCGCCCAGGACTGCTCAAGGGAATTATCTGCTTTTGTGAGATACTTTTTAGCCTTGACCACCGCATTAGCAGCCGCCTCTGAAGCTGGGTCTAAATCAGGTAAACCAATAACCTGATGTACCCTATCTATGATGTAACTAGGCGTAAACCACGAATCCGAGCGACTTGATAGCTGAATATTTGACATTTAATCTCCGTTTGTATCGTTTCTACCTTTATAACTCAGGTTAGTTAGATTGTCTATAAATTTAGTTAAAACAACTAAACAGTATGCCGTTCCCTGAGTTTATTCCTACCTTGGATGAGAAATTTAAATTCGCCACATTCTCCCTCACGCGCCTTAACAGTGAATCTATTTTCTCTTTGATTGTCACACCCTCCTCACTAACTTTCACATCTCCTAGTTTTGTCTCCGGCTCCCTAGTCTCACAAACAACGAACCCTCAGGTGTTTGATGTTTATAGTGTTGTGTCTGTGACGGGTGCGGGGGTGAACCCCTTCACCCTGAATAGTGATGGCACCTACAACTATCAGATACCTACTCCACTACCCACAACCACCCTGGTTCTTACCTATCTGGTGACCAGAGGGTCTAAGACAGCTACTGCAACACTAACGCTTATTTTCAATCCCTTTCCTTTATGTACTATAGAAGATCCTAATACGAGCTTATTCAACTTAAAGATTTATCATAACGCAGGCACAAGCAACCTCACTGTCAACCCCAGTAACACATTCGATGGCTTAAGTTACCCGAGACTTCCTATTAGCGGCACGAACAGCACTAGTGGTTATAGCTGCACGCCTGCGGGGGTTTATTCTTATTATAAGTGGATACCAGAAGACCCTACGCAAACAGAGGGTGGCGGAGTTGTGTTTAGAACTCCCGCAGCCTTTAAACTAGCGGCTATTAGCTATAGCGGGGGTTCTTTTACATTAAGTGTAAATACTACATCAGGTTTTAGAGTTTTTTTCATTACCCCTAGCTTATCCCCAAATACAGAAGTTATTATAAGCCATGGAGCTACCATAGACCCAACGCTGAGTAACTTCAGTATGACCATAGGCGGAGTCCCTGCTAGCTTCACATCGAGTACCCCAGGGAATGGTTTTAATAATTCAGGCTCTACTACTTTAACCTTTAACTCTCGTCGAGCTATTGGATGTTTTTTAGCTAAAGTATAATGACAAATCAACTATCATTCAAATCAAACGATTTTGTAGCCTACTACAATAAAATGTGTCAGCAAAGAGTTCAGCTAATGCGCTTCGCTGCGGAATCAAAAGAAAACAGAGCACTTATTTACAAACAAGTTGTTAAAGACCCTATCTTCTTTATCAACAATTTCATCATTACCTATAACCCTAGGGAGAAAATCAAAGTAATTCCTATGGTTATGTTCCCTCGTCAAGAAGAGATGCTGCTATTTATCCAGGACTGCTACGAGCAGGGTAGCTGGGGAACTATCACTAAATGCCGTTACACTGGAGCTTCGGTTGTTTGTACAGCTCTTATGCTGCATAAATTAATGTTTGAGCCAGCGTTCTCCGGTTCTTTGTCTAGTAACAAAGCAGACTCGGTGGATAAACTCGGAGATCCTGATAGTCTATTCGGAAAACTAGATTCTATGTATAAGTGGTTACCTCACTGGCTAAAGCCGTTTGATTGGTCTCAAAATAGAAAGATTAAGCTAATTCAGAACCCCCTGACCGGGGGTACCATTAAAGGGTATTCTGGCGATAGTATCGGTCGAGGTGGTCGAAGTTCTTTGGCTGTTATCGATGAGTCTGCACACATTGAGCGGGATGTTGACGCGATCGCTGATATGTCTGAGAATACTGATTGTGCTATCTTGGTCACCACACCCAACGGCAAGAATAACGAGCACTACAGGCTCCATATGAATGATGAGGTAAAGTCGTTTATGTTTCGTTGGAACGACGACCCTAGGCGGGACGCTGCTTGGGCGGAGACCCAGAAGCGTAAGTTAGGAGAGGATATGTTCGCTAGAGAGTTGGGTTGCTCATTCGACACAGCCGACGGTAAGTCATTTATACCACTATCTATGATAGAGAGTATCATTGAGGCAGGTATAAAATCCACAGCTCAGGAGGGTGGTTTTGGCTCTTCTTCTGATAGAGTAGTCGGACTTGACCTAGCCAAAACAGGCGACAAAAATATAATATGCTTGCGTGACGGTAATACCGTTATTCATCTCGATAACCTCGGTCACGGCGAGGTAGACGAGACTATTCATAAGGTTCTAGCTTTTTGGCGGGAGTATAAGTTCCAAAAATTGGTCTACGATGCGGTTGGCTTGGGGGATACATTTAAGACAATACTTCAGTTGGTTGAGCCTAATTACGAAGGCATGTTTGAGCTGACACCATACAAGGGTTCTGGCAGTAGTAAATCTTGGGATGATAACAGCAACGCCACGAACGACAGGGTAACATACAATCTCCGCGCTGTCTCCTGGCGTGATATGAAGCGACGTATCGAGAAGACACACAATGTTGTAACGGGCAGAATACCCGCAGAAGCTGTAGATCCTGAGGAGTTGATTATTTTACCCAATAATAGAGACCTGATTGAGGATTTAGCTGCCCCTAGTTATGAGTTCAGAGGGAACAAGCTACTGATAGAATCGAAAGACGATATGAAAAAGCGCGGGCTTAAGTCTACTGACTGGGCGGACGCGCTGATGTATAGTTTTTATACTGGAAGTGGTTATGAAGGTAGTCTCTAGTCTTCTATCTCAGTGTAGTCTTCTAATACAAGGCTGTCACGAGAGTCTTCATACTCGGATTCTTCTGAGTCTATGGCATCTTCTGCAAGAGACTCGGCTTCCTCAAGCGTATCTGCCTCAACCTCAACAGTATAATAAATAGTTCTAGAGTAATCTAATGAGTATTTCATTGTTTTAGTTCCTATTAAGTGATTTGTATAAGTTAGCTAATTTTTGATTGTTTTGCTTGTTTAGTTGAACGTGGAATTGCGCCAGAGTGTTAGAGGCTTTAATTAATCTATCGGATAACTCTAATATCCGTTTGTCTAAATCATTCATCCTGCCCACCTACACGGGCTTTTTTAGCCCTGTCTTTTAGTTTTCCAGCTAATCTATCAAGTTCGTAAGCATCGGCTTTATTTCGCCCTTCTGTGTACCAATCGTAGGGTTTTTGATTAGGTTCTACACTAGTCATGTTTGTTTCCTTATGTTTAGTTGATATATCTAGTATATTCGATAGTTATGAAAATGGCAAGAGGGAATTTTAATTTAGCTCATCAAATATTTGAGAGGGCAACGGATGGTTTAGAAAATCATCTCAAAGATACCTTCTCTGAGGTTAAGGATTATGGTGAGGGCTTCGGTAGAACAGTGAGACAAAACGGGGAGATAGTAACCGGCGGCACGAGAAACATCTATGATACTGGTGAGTTAGCTAATTCGGTCGTAAGAGAAGACTCTAACGGTAAGGTAACGCTCAGGGTTACTGCCGATCACGCTGCGGCTGTTTTATATGGACACAGAACAGGAGACACGTTTGTCCCGGGACGCGATTACCTATCACCGACGATCGACGAATTCAAAAGACGTGTCGGGTCATAACAACCTATATTAACCGCTTATGTTTCATATAACTTTGCTTATATATATAAAGCGATTTTATGGTCAATTTAAGCGGTTTTGTACATTAGGTTAGAACCCGACTTTGTTCAATCGCTCAAATCGAGCTAATCTCTCTAGGAATTGCGCGTATAAAACATCCTTTTCCTGGCGGGCGATCGACCAGTGCTTTAAACTATCTTTACCCTTGTCTAAATCAGAGTAACCCATGACAACACAAGCGCTTTCAATTATTGTATCCGTTTCTTGCTCCACCATAGTCCAGTAAGCGGCGATTTGAATGAAGTAGTCTTTGACCTGGGACTTGGTTTTATACTTGCCGCTTGTTTTCCAGTCGAACAGAGTAACTACTCCATTCGCATCGGTACCCACGAGGTCAGGGGAGCCGCCATAACCATCTAAACTGGCAAAACCTATCTCCAGATAAATAACGTCCCTTACAGAGGCTTTTATGAACGTCTGAAAGGATTGACTTAAAGAACGGTATTGATAAGATAATGGATAGGGTATTAACCACTCACCATCTTTAGTTAAATAATCCTCTATCTGATTATGGATAAAGTTACCTCTGTCTAAACCCGCTTGCTGCAATCTTTTGGCTTCCGTTTCGCCCACTCTATCCCGCCATTGTTGAATACTTTTTGTTTTGTAAGGATCTTGCGTTTGGGATAGTACTGTGGTTACGCCGGGTAACACACCGTATATAGTGTCGTGATACCTCAGTTTACCCCTAAGTGTGTGAGTTGTCATAATTTTAAAAAAGAGTCATGCCGACTCCTGAGATTAGATTAACTTATTTAACGCTCTTACCTTACTCAGCTCTTTGTTTAGCTCTACCAGTCCGTGGTAGGAGTTCAGGACGCCACAGAAGACTTGATAATACACTTCAGTAGTTTCTTGACCTAATTCCCCCAAGGCTAGTAAAGCCGAACACTTATTCATATGTTCTAGGTAGCTAACCAGACCAAAGATTAGCTTGTCATACCGTTCCTTATAATTCGGATAATACATTGTAAGCCTCGTAGCCTCATCGTAAGCATCAAAGATACCGGGTTGAATGCCCTTTATTTGTTGCATCTTAGCAATTAGTGCGACTCTAGTAACCATTATTCAAAGCTCCTTTGTTGATAATTTTGCGTGTCCCATCCTCTAGTATAACCTCCCAGCGATAAGTTTGTTCGGTAACCTCTAATAAGTCCAGTGTGCTACCAAGACCTAAGAACTCCACAATCGCTAATTCAAAATCAAGTTGTTTATTTGATGACATTGATCTGCTCCTGGCTGTTAGTGGGTTGTGCGTGGTTTCTTGAGGCTACACCTACCATGCAGATGAATGCGATTAAGATGATTTCAAACTTATAGTTAGCATTATTAAACATCGTAAGCTTTCTTTTGGGTGTTTTCATTTTTGTATTCTTTGTTTAATCTTTCTACAGTTATAGCCTTAGTTACCTCGGTTGTCAATATCTATTTTTAGAACTCAGCAGCTTCTTTGTCTATTACTGTTAAACGCTCGTTGTTATTGGAGAATAGCTCGTAACAAACATAATCCGCCCATTTGAGGTCAAAGTTATTATAGCTGTTAACCCACTCAATTTCTTTAGTGTGTACGTTTTTGATTTTAACTCCGATATTTTGACGACCTAAGGAATCTTTTCTTACTTTGGTTACTGCCTCGACTCGTGCTGTGTAGAATAATGTTAGTTCTTGCATTTCGGTTGCTTCCTGGGCTTGTTTGTTTTCTATATATCTAAGATAACAATAAAAAACCCCGATGGGTTCGGGGTAATTACGGAACTTTAATTTTATTTAGTTACCATCTAAAATCAGAGCTATCGATTGTAGCTGTGGTATCAATTGTTCTAAAACTAGAGTCACCATCTTCTCTAAGGACTG
>JACCDO011936473.1_pt1 | contig 13672 bp, 7 predicted proteins | sample 7446101 | NCBI WGS metagenome assembly JACCDO01 (sample SAMN15323440, study PRJNA562643) | freshwater metagenome | isolation source: river surface water | place: USA:Blue River Watershed | collected 2017-08-16
AATACGGCAAGATCTATTTGATGGGCGCTACCTACAAGTTCTAATTTGAATTTGTCTAAAAACCTTTCTCAATACCGCGTGATTGAGAAAAGTTAAAGTAAGGGGAGGACTTGTCCTCCCCTTTTTTATCATGGTGTGAAGATGCAGAATTCCTTAATTCAAAACATTGTCATTGTGGGCGGCGGTACGTCCGGGTGGATGACAGCAACGGCATTGGCCAGTGTGCTGCGCGGCAAATACAACATCCGGTTGGTAGAGTCGGACGAGATTGGCATTGTGGGCGTGGGTGAAGCCACCATTCCGATGATTCAGCGCTTTAACAAAGTGGCTGGCATCGACGAAACCGAATTTTTAAAAGCCACCTACGGCACTTTCAAATTGGCCATTGAGTTTGTCAATTGGGGCCAAGTGGGCGATCGCTACATGCATGGTTTTGGCCCCATTGGCCAAGACCTTTGGACCGTTCCGTTTGAACAATATTGGCACAAGATGCGTGCTGCGGGCAAAGCCGCAGACTTGGGCAGTTACTCTATTACACGCGCTGCCGCGCGAGCCAATAAATTCATGCGGCCCGATTTGTCGGTGCCCAATTCACCTCTAGGCGATATCACTTACGCCTATCACTTTGATGCCAATTTGTACGCCAAGTATTTGCGCAAGCTATGTGAAGCGCGCGGCGTGGTTCGTACCGAAGGCAAAATTGTTCAAGTTTCGCAACGTCCTGCAGATGGCCATGTAGACGCCGTCATTCTAGAAAGTGGCGAGCGCGTTGAAGGTGATTTGTTCATCGACTGCTCTGGCTTCAGAGGCTTGCTCATTGAGGAGACCTTGAAGACGGGTTATGAAGACTGGACGCACTGGCTACCCTGTGACCGCGCACTGGCCGTGCCTTGCGAGTCCGCCTCTCAACTTTTGCCCTACACACGCTCGACAGCCCACCGTGCGGGCTGGCAATGGCGCATTCCTCTGCAACACCGCATTGGCAATGGCCACGTGTTTTGCAGTCAATTTGTGAGCGAAGACGAAGCAGCGGCCACCTTGTTGTCCAATTTGGATGGCAAGCCTCTGGCCGATCCTCGCTTGATCAAGTTCAACACCGGCATGCGCAAAAAGGCTTGGAACAAAAACGTCATTGCCATTGGCTTGTCGAGTGGCTTCTTAGAGCCCCTCGAGTCCACCAGCATTCATTTGATTCAAGCTGCGGTGGCGCAACTCATTGACTTCTTCCCAGACCAAGGTTTTAGTCAGCTGGACATTGACACCTACAACGCGCAAAGTCGTTTTCAGTTTGAACGCATTCGCGACTTCATCATCCTGCACTATCACGCCAACCAACGAACCGATTCAGAGTTCTGGAAAGCCTGCGCCCACATGGCGGTGCCAGAATCACTCAAAGAGAAAATAGCCTTGTACCAAACACATGGCCGTATTTTCCGCTTCAACGAAGAGTTGTTCTCTCAAGTGGGATGGCTGCAGGTGATGGAGGGCCAAAACCTCAAGCCTGCCCATTACAACCCCTTGGTGGATTTGCAAGACGAAGGCAGTATTCAGGAGTACTTGGAAAGTGTTCGCAACGTCATTGCAAAATGCGTGGACTTCATGCCCGATCACGCAGAGTACATTGCCCGGAACTGCGCTGCGCCGGCCATGTGACGGTGTCTGGCATCGCATGCGACAAAGCCTGTCGCATGCGCCGAGCATGCGCCGAATCAGTTGGTTTGAATCTGATATTCCCAAGCACTTAATTTGCGCGGCTTGCCGTGCAAATTAAAGCTTTGGTTTTGTGCGCTTAAGTTGATCTGGACCGACACCACATTGATGCCCTTTTGACGTCTGAAGGCCAATACGTTTGGATTTTCGACTTCAAAAATTTCAACGGGCGCGCCCACTGAACCGTTGTGAAGAGCCGGGTGCTTTTTCTTCAAGGCCAACAAGGTGCTGTAAAGCTTTTCAAATTTAAAGCTCTGCCATTCAATGGCATCTTTTTCAAAAAATTCAAGCTTCTTGTTCAAGCCGGATTCTTGTCCACTGTAAATCAGCGGCATGCCTGGCAATGTGGCGGCCAACACCGCCATCGCCGCGAAGGCTTCTCCAAAATGTGCCGCATCATGGTTTTGCCAAGAATTGGTATCGTGAGTGGCCGTAAAGGTCATGCGATAGGCATCGGCTGGAAATTGCTGTTGTGAGGACTGCAGATAGTCTTTCACATCTCTTGCGCTCGCTTTGCCTGCTGCTATTTTTTTCAAAACGTCCTGCAGCGCCCAGTCGTAGGTCATGTCAAAACCGTGCGCATGCAATTGAGGGTCTGCTGATTCGGCCAACATGAACACCGGCTTGATGGCATCCAGTTGAGTGCGGGCCTGTTTCCAAAACTCAAGCGGCAACAAACTGGCCACATCGCAGCGGAAGCCGTCGATGTCGGTTGTTTTGAGCCAGTAGGCCATGGCCTCCGTCATGGCCTCCCACAATTTGGGTTGGGCGTAGTCCAGCCCCACCACATCGGACCAATCTTCAATGTCGGTACCGTTGTCGTAGCGGTAGCTGTGGATTTGGCCTTTCTCATTTTTCAAGTACCACTCTGGATGTTTTTTCACCCAAGCGTGATCCCACGCGGTATGGTTGGCCACCCAATCAATGATCACTTTCATGCCCATGTCGTGCGCTTGTTTGACCAAGGCCTTGAAGTCGTTCAAGGAGCCAAACTCGGAATTGATCGCGGTGTAGTCAGAAACAGCATAGTAGCTGCCCAACTTGCCTTTGCGCTTGAGTTTGCCAATGGGGTGAACTGGCATGAACCACAAGGTTTGCACGCCCATTTGTTGCAAACGAGGCAGATGCTCAGCAAACGCATTGAACGTGCCCTCGGGGGTGTACTGACGAACATTGACTTCGTAAATATTAGCGCTGCGCGACCAGCCAACATGCTCAAAAAAATTCATATCTCTCAGATTACCTACTTTGAAGCCGAATTCGTACCCCAGACCCAACCACTCATGGGAGGAACGGTGACGGTCATTTGCGTGCCTTGACGTATGACAACGCCTTCGCCCCACCAAACAGCGCCTTCTTTTCCATGAGCCAATGCAGGTAAATTGAAAGTATGCGTTTGCGCTTGCTGGCTGTTGTTAACGGCCACCAGCGCGAATTCACGCTCCCAGTGCCTTGCCAAAACCACCACATGAGGGGTGCTGAGCAAAGGGGCTGTTAATGTGCCCCGGCGCAGTACCTTCTTTTCTTGTCGCAGTTTGAGCAAAGATTTGAAATCTTGCCTTAAAGCCATATCTGGCTGTCCGCCCTGATCGGCCCATGGGTACGGCATGCGATTGTAAGGGTCATCGCCTCCGCTCAATCCCACCTCGTCGCCGTAGTAAAGCGTGGGTGAGCCTGGCAGGGTCATTTGGACCAAGGTGGCCAAGCGCAACTTTTGCTTAGCCTTTTGCATGACTTCAGGCGTGGCATCCAGCGGACCGCCCAATACATGCAAGGCACGGGCCTGATCGTGGCTGGACAATAAGTTCATGAGGGCATGAAAAGCTTGCGGAGGATAGGCCTCTCGCAAATGCTCCAAATTGGCCACCAGTTTTCGCGCATCATGACCATTGGCAAAGTCCAAAAGGGCGTTGCGTAAAACGTAATTCATGGTGGCATCAAAGGTGTCGCCCAAGAAATACTTAGACGAATCAAACCAGGTTTCAGCAATGGTGACAGCGTCGGGCTGGGTTTGTTTGACTGCTTTTCGCCATTCGCGCCAAAAATCATCGGGAACCCATGGGGCCACATCCATCCGCCAGCCAGAGGCGCCCATGCGCAGCCATTTGCGCGTGACAGAGTCTTTGTCACCATAGGCAAAATGGCGCCAACCTGGCGAATTTTTGTTCAACTCAGGCAAGTCGGCCACGCCCACCCAGCCCTTGAACTGTTTGTCGGGGTCTGTTTGTGTGGCGTCCAAGGTAAACCAACTGGCATAGGGCGATTGCGCTTGAATGCGGTTGTTGGCAAATGCGCCTTGGTCTTGCGATTTGAAATTGCCAAAGCGATCAAAGTACCGAGAGTCGGCGCCTACATGGTTTAAGGACGCATCGGGAATGATGCGAATGCCGCGTTTGGCAGCCTCTTGGGTCAAGCGCGTGAAGTCGGCGTTGGTGCCGAAGGCCGGATCGATTTCATGGAAATCAGCGGTGTCGTATTTGTGATTGCTGGCCGCCTTGAACACAGGCGTCATGTAAATGGCATTGGCGCCCAACTCTTTGATGTCATCCAATTTTTGAATGATGCCCTCCAGATCGCCGCCAAAAAAATCATTGTTGTAATGCGCATCTGAGCCATCGCCTGTGCCTGGCTTGTGAGGCTTCTCCAACCATTTTGAATGCACTTCAATGTTGTGATTTTGATATTTACGCTGACCCACTTGCGGATCGTTTGACACATTGCCGTTGCGATAGCGTTCGAGAAAGATGAAGTAATACACAGCATCTTGCGTCCAGGTGGGTACTTTGAAGGCGGGGTCGTAAACCGTGACACGGAATCGTCGCAGGCGACGCTCGTGATCAAGCGCAGGACTCACTTGCCCAACGCCGCCACTGCCCTTTTCTTGCGTCCAATAAATGGGTTCGGCGTTGTTGTGATAAACATATTTAACGCCGTCAATGACAACTTCAAACCAGTAACCATAGATGGCTTTGTCTTTGAAGGTGTAGCTGGCTTTGAAAAGTTCATCACTGCCACGCCGAGTGCGCTGCATGTTGATGCGTGTGAGATTGCGGTACTCCAAAATTTCTTGGTTGCCTTCTAGGCGTCTCACATCCAGCACCAAAGTGGCACGCTCTACCCCGGGCAAGGCTTTGAGCGCCCAGTGCACCGCTTGGTGCTGTGGCACTGCACCGAATGGTTTGCGATAAGACAGATCGCGGGAATCGTGGTGCAAGCTTTTTGCCACAGTGTTTGTCACAGCCACTTGCCGTGGATCGATAAATGTTTGGGCTTGCAACTGAAGCAGCGCGTACCCACGCTCCAAACTAACGCGCAATGTGTGCGCCCCTGAAAATTGAAGCTTGGCAGCAGGGCCGCCGGCTTTGTCGGGCAGCATGGCCAAGGTGTTGGCTGCGCTAGCCGTTTGTCGATCTGGCACCGCCCAACTGCTACTGGCTTGCCACTTGGCATCGGCCAATTTGAATTCGTGCTCGCCTTGCAAATTGACGTTTAAATAAAAGGCATTGCAATCCCAGACAAACTCAAAATCGTCTTGTGCCGTCCAGCCGTTCATGCTGCCTCGCAAAAACAGCGGCGGGATATTTTGGGGCGCCGCTTGGCACGTGGCGTTGGTGCCTTGTGCTACGTTGGCATTTGGCGCTGAAGTTTGAGAGGAGGTTTGTGGGGAGGTTTGTGCCGATGCCGCATGGCACAGCAACAGAAAAACTGTGGCCGCACGCCGTTGTAAGAAGCTTGACTTCATTATTTTTCTACCGCAAATACTTGAACCGATTGGGCCGGCACAGTGAGGGTTGAACCCTTCTGGTTGGCGGCGCCCTTGCTAGGGTAGAGCGCGCGCAGCGAAGCCTGGTGGTCGACGCCCTCCAAAGTGAGGGTTGTGGGTTGCAAGCCATAGTTGATGACCACCACCGTATTTTCCTGTCCCGCTTTTCTTTGATAGGTCAGCACCTGCGCTTGTGCCTTCGCCGATTCATAACTGCCTTTGGACAAGGAGACTCGCGCGTTGCGCAGTGTCAGCATGTCGCGATAGAAAGACCACAAGTTGTCTGTGCCCGCTTTTTGCGCTTGGGCATGGTGTGTGCTGACGTTGCCAGAAATAGCGCGGTACGGCTGGCCCGCGGTAAAGCCAGCCGTGGTTTCGTTCGCTTGCCAGCTATAGGGGCCGCGAATAAAGGGGTCATCGGTCAATCCTTTGACGCCAGCCATGCCAATTTCTTCACCGTAATAAATGAAGGGGGTGCCGGGCAACAACAAATAAGTGGCGGCCGCCAATTTGTATTGCACTTCGTTGCCATTGACTTGATCCCACAAACGCTTGCCTGCAAATTGATCGTGGTTAGATGCAAAGCTTGCCAGCGTGTGCGGTGCTTGCGTGTAGTACTGCGCCACTTTTTGAATGGCCTCTGCTTCTCCTTTGGCCGCTTTGGCAATTTGATTTTCCAAACCAAAAGCAAAGGCACCGCCGCAGATGTCTTCGCGCGCATAAATCTTAGGTTCCGCTGTGGCTTCGCACACCACATACTTGTTGGGATAGGACTTGATCAAGCGCGTGAAGTGCCCCGTGAGCTGGCGGCTTTCGGGCTGGTCGTTCCAATCCTTGGCATTGTTTTCAATGAGGTGCGGTACGGCGTCCAAACGGAAACCATCAATGCCGCGGTCTAACCAAAACTTCAAACTGTCCTCGTGGTATTTGACCACTTCTGGGTTGCGCATGTTGAAGTCGGGCATGTGAGGACCAAACGTGGCCAGGTAGTTGCCATTGGCGGCACTCACCCAAGGATCGCGCCCCCAAATGTCCCAGCCCACAGGCTTTTCATCTCGCCATTCGTACCATTGGCGATAAGGGCTCTGTGGATTTTTGAGCGCTTCTTCAAAGAAGGGATGCTCTTTGGCGCTGTGGTTCAAGACGTAATCCATGATGACGCCTATGCCGCGCTTGTGCGCTTCTTGAATGAGCGTATCAAAGTCGGCCAGGGTGCCGTAGTCTGGGTCGATGTTTCTAAAGTCTCGCGTGGCATACCCATGGTCGCGGTCTGCACTGGCCGTAATGGGCATGAGCCAAATGCCTTTGATGCCCAAGTCTTTTAAGTGATCCAGCGATTGCGTCAGGCCTTTCAAATCGCCAATGCCATCGCCATTGCTGTCTTTGTAACTTCGGACAAAAATTTCCATGAAGGCGCCATGTTGCCAACCCTCTTGTAGTTTTGATTTTTTATCCTCAAGGTACAAGGCCGTGGCAACGGCAGCGGCACCGAGGACAATTCCCCACAAGAAGAATTTAAGACGAGATGACTTCATGGGTTAGTTTTTCTTCAAAACGACAAAAGATTGGGCAGTCAGGCTGATTTGCATCACGCCCGAAGAATTTACCGAACTGCTAGTGATGGCGCCAGATAGAGGCGCCCAAACATCACCTGGCACCAGACTGCCAATGCTGACGTTGGCGCTGGACGTGTCATAGTTAAAAACAAGCATGACTTTTTCATGCCCCGACACTCGCTGGAACCCCATTGTTTTTTGGTTGGCCCAAGCAGCTTCGTACGCGCCGCTGGTCAATGCCACTTGCGAATTTCTGAGAGTCAACAATTTTTTGTAATGCTGTTGTAGCGACTCAGCGTCGGCCAATTGTTGCACCAGGTTTTGCGTGCCGATGTTGCTAGAAAGCGAACGGAATGGGGTCCCTGTGGTAAATCCCTTGGCATCTGATGTCCAGCTCATGGGCGTGCGTATCGACCAGTCGCCGGTCAGTGCACTAGACGAAGCCATGCCTATTTCTTCACCGTAATAAATGAAAGGCGTTCCAGGTAAAAACAAATAACTGGCCGCTGCCAACTTGTATTGCGCCAAATTACCTTGCACTTGATTCCACAATCTGTCACCCGCAAATCGATCGTGATTGGACACAAACGGCGCCAGGGTGTTGGGTCGTGTTTTGTAATAGTCAGACAATTTTTGAATCGCCGCGACTTCACCCTTTGCGGCACCGACAATAGAGCCCGACAAATCAAAGGCAAACGCGCTGCCACATGAATTGGTTTGGGCAAAAGCCAGTGAGTTGGCCGGCGCCTCACAGACCATGTAACGCTGTGAATACTGCTGCAGGGTTTGACGCACGGTATTCATCACCGCATGGTTTTCTGGCTGAACTTCCCAAGCAGAAGCGCTGTTTTCAACCAGATTTCCCACCGCATCAAATCGGAAGCCATCCACGCCTTTGTTTAACCAATAGCGCAGGTTGTCATGATGAAAGGTAGCGACTTCAGGGGCACGCCAATTGAAATCGGGCATGGTGTTGGAAAAGCCTGCAAAGTAAAAACCGTTGGCCCAATTGCTGGCATACCAGGGGTCTTGACCATAAATTTGCCAGCCCACCGGTTTAGGGCTTTGCCACACAAAGTAATTTCTTTGGGTGTTTGTGGCCGATGAAGATGCATTTAAAAACAGTGGGTGTTGGTTGCTGCTGTGATTGACAACATAGTCCACAATGACGCCGATGCCTCGCTTGTGGGCTTCAGACAAAAGCAATTCAAAATCGGCAGCTGAACCGTAATCGGACTCAATGGCCCGGTAGTTTTTCACGGCATAGCCATGGTCTTTGTCTGAACTCTCTGTCACAGGCAAGAGCCACAAGCCCTTAACGCCCAAGTCTTGCAAATAGTCGAGACGCTGGATCAAGCCTTTGAGGTCTCCCTTGCCATCGCCATCACTGTCTTGGTAGGCGCGCACATATATTTGCATGAATGGGCCTTGCGACCAGTTTGAAGGCAGTGCGCTACGGGTGTCACCGACGCCCACTGTGCCACTGTCAGGCACTGGCAACTGAGTCCCCACCCCACCAGCGCCCCCTGCATCTGAACTCGCGCCTGAAGAGTCCCCACAACTGACCAAGGCCAAAGGGACGCAGACCACAAGCCCACGCGTCACGCGTTGTAGGCACGCTGAGAGACCCCTCAAAATGAATCCAGTTGTAAACATAACAGCATTGACAGGCCAGTAGAGCCCGCTTTAGTAGAAGGAATGTAGAAAAGCTACAGATTTTGAAGGCTAAGAAAATTCGAATATTCGGTATTTACCCTAATTCAATCGATTACATGGTGCTTTTTTGTAGTTTTATTACGATAATTTGCAATCTTTTGAAAATTTGACCTTCTCATGTTTCAACTTTCTCGCGTTGCACGCTGGGCTGTCCCCTCGTGTCTGTCTTTGAGCATGCTCGGCGCAGCCGTCGCTGCGGGAAAAACACAGCTGTCTGAAGCGTCTCACGCCATTTGTAACGCGCCTGTAGGCCATCAGGTCATCACGGCCAATTCGCTGAAATTGCCAGCCTCAGCCCTATGGCAAAACAAACAAGACATCCTCTTGCCCGCAGGCGCCGTCAGTGGTTCGCATGCTTGGCGACTGCTCAGCGCAGCGCAAGGGACGTTGAAGATTGAGATGGGCCAAGTGGCCTCGGGCTACGAACAGGCGCTGGTGCTTAAGGACGTATCGTCACAGACGGTCGCTTTGCCTTCAATCAGCGATGAGAGGCTTCGCAAATTGCACGCCACCCAATTGGTGTTGGTGCAAGAAGATGCGCAGGGCCGCGTGCTGTTAGCCACAGGGATTCAATCGGCCAAAGCTTTGGATGACTTATTTGCACCTGCCGCTTTCACGCAAACTTTGGGCGCACAACTGATCGCGGGCCAACGCGCGGGCTCGAAAAAAACAAACGCCCCAAAAAATCAGAATAAAAATTCTGCTCAAAGTACCGCGCTCAGTCTGTGGGCGCCCACAGCACGCGCTGTGAGTGTGTGTGTTTACCCAGATGCACAATCTGCGGCTATCGAACATACCTCGCTCAAGCAAGATGACGTTTCAGGCATCTGGCGCACCCACTCAGTCCTTGCAAAACCGGGTACTTATTACCGATACGCGGTAGAGGTTTTTGTGCCTGGCATGGGCTGGGTTCTGAACCATGTGAACGACCCCTACGCTGTGAGCTTGAGCGCCAATTCGCTGCGCAGTTATGTGGCTGATCTCGATTCAGCCCAACTCAAACCCGCCGGCTGGGACCAACACCGTGCACCCCAAACCGTGAAACATGCGGTTGAGATGAACATCTACGAGTTGCATGTGCGCGACTTCTCAATCCATGACACCTCGGTGCCCGCCCATCTGCGAGGCAAGTATGGGGCGTTTACGCAAAGCCAATCAAAAGGCATGCGTCACTTGAAAGCTTTGGCCAAAGCCGGCATGACCGATTTGCATTTGCTGCCCGTGTTTGACTTGGCCACAGTGCCCGAGAAAAATTGCCAGAGTGATGCGCGTTCAGACAAGACCACGCGCGCCAACGACTGCTTCAATTGGGGCTACGACCCCCTGCACTTCAATGCGCCCGAGGGCAGTTATGCCACTGACGCCGACGATGGTGCCAAACGCATTCTGGAATTTCGCAGCATGGTCAAGTCCTTGCACGAAGCGGGCTGGCGCGTGGGCATGGACATGGTCTACAACCATACATCAGCCTCTGGCCAGCATGTGCACTCGGTCCTAGACCGCGTGGTGCCTGGCTACTATCAACGCTTGAATGCGCAAGGTGAGGTGGAGCGCTCGACATGCTGCGACAACACCGCCACAGAAAACTTGATGATGGCCAAGCTGATGTCCGACTCGATGTTGTTGTGGACACAGCACTACAAATTAGACTCCTTCAGGTTTGACCTGATGGGCCATCAACCCAGACAAGTGATGGTGGACATTCAAAACCGATTGCAAAAAACTTTGCGCAAGCGCATTGATTTTGTGGGCGAGGGCTGGAACTTTGGCGAAGTGGCCAATGGCGCGCGATTTGTGCAGGCTTCGCAGTTGTCTTTGAATGGCACAGGCATTGGCACCTTCAACGATCGTTTGCGCGATGCCATTCGCGGCGGCAGTGCCGGCGATACAGTTGAGAATTTGATGAAAGTACCGGGCTTTGTGAGTGGCCGGGAAACTTCTGCCCGAGTGGCCGATCAAATTCGCGCAGGCTTGGCGGGCTCGCTGAGAAACTACCGCATGGCCACCGCAGACGGCACCGTGCAGGCACTGCAAAACATTCCTTACGGCGACCAGCCCACAGGCTATGTGAGCCAACCCAGTGAAGTGGTGAACTACGCCGAGAACCACGACAACCTCACCTTGTTTGACAGCTTGGTGTACAAGTTGCCGCGCGACACCCCAAGCGCTGAACGTGCGCGCGTTCAAATGTTGGCGGGCGCCTTGGTGGCCTTCAGCCAAGGCGTGGCCTATTTTCACGCCGGTCAAGAAATTCTTAGATCCAAGTCTTTGGATGGCAACAGCTACGACTCGGGCGATTTGTTCAATGTTTTGGACTGGTCCTACCAAAGCAACAGCTTTGGCAACGATGTCCCTGACCTGCAAGGCTCGCCAGAAGCCAATGCCATTAGCCGCGCATTGCTAAAGGACGCCAAACTCAAGCCCTCGCCTGCCGACATTGTGTGGACGCGTAATGCCTACTTAGATTTACTCAAAATTCGCAGCAGCTCCAAATTGTTCCGGTTAGAAACGGCGCAAGATGTGAACGTTCGGTTGAGCTTTTTCAACACAGACAAGCAAGCCGATGCACGCTTGATAGCAGGTCACTTGCAAGGGCACGACCTGAACGACTTTGCTGAGCTGGTTTATTTTGTGAATGCCTCTGAGCAAGGACAAAGCCTGGAAATTCCTCAGCTGGCGCAAAAAGCATTTGAACTTCACCCCGTGCAAGCCTCTGCACAAGCCGCAGACGCCCGCCCTCGCGAGAGCGCGAAGTACCAAAAAACAAAGGGTGTGTTTGACATCCCCGCCAGAAGTGCTGTGGTGTTTGTGGTCAAAGGATCAAAACAATGAAACTCTTACCTCTGTTGTTCCTGAGTGGTGTGTTTGCCAGCTTCACCGCCCAGGCCGTTGAAATTACCATCACCTGCGGCCCCAGTGGCAGTGATGTGGAATTTTGCTTGAAACATGCACAAGCTTGGGCTGCCAAAACCGGCAACACCATCAAGAATTTTTCGCCGCCCACCAGCCCCACCGAAAAATTAGCGCTGTACCGTCAATTGTTTGCCGCCAAATCGGGTGACATCGATGTGGTGCAAATTGACACCGTGTGGCCCGGCTTGCTGAAAGACCATTTGGCCGACCTCAAGCCCTACAGCAAAGGCATTGAAGCCGAACACTTTCCCGCCATCATTGCCAACAACAGTGTGAATGGCAAACTGCTGGGCATGCCTTGGTACACCGATGCAGGCTTGTTGTACTACCGCACCGATCTTTTGAAAAAATATGGCCTGCGTGTGCCCCAAACGTGGGAAGAGCTAACGCAAAGTGCCGCCAAAGTTCAGGCTGGCGAACGCGCCAAAGGCGACAACGATTTTCATGGCTTTGTGTTTCAGGCCAAAGCCTATGAAGGCCTCACCTGCAACGCACTTGAATGGGTGGGCGGCCAAGGCGGGGGTACCGTGGTCAACCCCGATGGCGAAATTACCATTCGCAACGAACAAGCCGCAAAGGCCTTGAACTTAGCGGCTTCATGGGTGGGCACCATCAGTCCCACGGGCGTTTTGAATTACGAAGAAGAGGAAGCTCGCGGCGTTTTCCAAAATGCCAATGCGCTGTTCATGCGCAACTGGCCCTACGCTTGGTCCTTGCTGCAAAAGAACGACAGCTTGGTCAAAGGCAAAGTGGGCGTGGCCAAGTTGCCCGGCAACCCCAGTGCTGCCGCCTTGGGCGGTTGGCAATTGGGCGTGTCCAAATACTCCAAGCACACCGCCATTGCGGCCGATTTGGTGATGTACATGACCAGTGCCGCCGTGCAAAAAACACGCGCCATCCATGGCTCCTACAACCCCACACTGCCTGCACTCTACAAAGACAAAGACGTGTTGGAAGCCAACGAATTTATGGGCGCCCTGGCCGAAGTGTTTGCCAACAGCGTGGCACGGCCCACCACCGCCACGGGCCTCAAGTATCCGCAAGTGAGCCAAAGCTTTTGGAATGCGGCACATGAGGTCATGTCCAAACGTGCCACAGGCGAAGAAGCCGTGGTCAAACTTGAATCGCGCCTGAAGCAAATCAGACGCAAACACTGGTAAAGCCGGAGTGAACTCACCATGAATTCAAGAGTTAAAACCGCTTGGTTGTTTTTAGCGCCCATGGTGCTTTTGATGTTGGTCGTGGCCGTGTGGCCTTTGGTGCGCTCCATATGGTTTAGCTTTACCGACATCAACATCAACGACATTTCGGCGGCAGAGTTTGTCGGCTGGGAAAACTACTTTGGCGACTATGGCTTGTTCTTCAACCCCAATGAAGAAGGTGGTTTTTGGGCTGGCGATTGGGGCATCTCCATTCGCAACACCTTTAGCTTTGCCGTGGTGTCGGTCATTTTGGAAACTCTGACCGGCTTGGGCGTGGCATTGCTCTTGAACCAAGAATTCAAAGGTCGTGCCTTTGTTCGCACGGCTGTATTGGTACCTTGGGCCATTCCCACCATTGTGTCGGCCAAGATGTGGGGCTGGATGCTAAACGATCAGTTTGGTGTGATCAATACTTACCTCGTTGGCTTGGGCATCATCTCTCAAAAAATAGCATGGACAGCTGAGCCTTCCTATGCCCTGTGGACCGTGGTGTTGGTGGACGTTTGGAAAACCACCCCCTTCATGGCCTTGCTCATTTTGGCGGCCCTGCAAACCGTGCCCAAAGATTGCTACGAAGCCGCGCGTGTAGACGGCGTGCATCCCTTGCGCGTGTTTTGGAAAATCACATTGCCCCTAATACGTCAGCCCCTGTTGGTGGCCATTGTCTTCCGCTTGCTCGACTCGCTTCGGGTATTCGATTTGATCTATGTCTTGACTGCCAACGGCAGCACCACCATCAGCATGTCGGGCTTTGTCCGCCGCGAAATGGTGGAGTACGGCAACATGGGTTATGGCTCTGCGGCCTCTACCTC
>JACCDO010055127.1_pt1 | contig 13667 bp, 5 predicted proteins | sample 7446101 | NCBI WGS metagenome assembly JACCDO01 (sample SAMN15323440, study PRJNA562643) | freshwater metagenome | isolation source: river surface water | place: USA:Blue River Watershed | collected 2017-08-16
AATATTATGTATGATAATTCGAAGAACAAACATTGTAAAAACGTTAATTAAAAATCTATCTGCGAAAAATACCAAACAAAAATGATATATAAAAATTACATGATATGTATGTTATTACAATAAAAGAACTTAAAATTTTCGTAATGATGATTTTAAAATGAAAATCATGTTATTATTGATTGATTTCAATCGATTGATTGAACTAACTCAAAGTTGATACATCACATTGATACAAAACTAAAAGAACTAAGAAGACAGCTAACACCTACAAACAAATAATTGAAACCAAATATTCAAAAGTAATAAATGCAGTATAATTTAATTAAGTGCAGAAAAAACAAAATAATCCAGATGATACAATTAATACTTACGAAAAGAACATATGCTTGACGAAAGTAATATAATACTAATAATTGTTAATTCTTGACTCAAGCAACAAACACAACAATTTTCAAAAACATTTTGATACATACAACAAATTAAAATAAAAAATGAAAATCGTGGTATCAATCTTAAGATTTTTCATGCTCTTTCATCAGTTATATTTGCTTCTTCATTAGATTTTAATATTTTATATGATTTTTATTTTTGAGGATAAAATGTTCAGACATTAAAATTAATTAATTGTATAATAAATTATCTATGAAAGTTTTAAGGAAGTCATTATTAATATGAGGATTGACACTCTTATTTATATCAAATGCGAACTAGAATATTGTAGTTATATAACATAAAATAATAAAATGGTAAAGCTATTAGAATTTTATTTATGATTCTTAACAATATAATTATAGTCACTGTATACTATTCATAGTGACTTCGTTTTGATTGTCTAAAAATTTAAGAAAACTTTATTTTCTCATCAGCAAGCAGTTTATAATTTCGGCTCTATGATAAGTTAGGCATGTAGATTTACTGATTGATTCATCAGAACATAAGTCATATTTTAACTATAGTATATAAATATTTATTTGACTGTACATATAACAAGTACAAAGAGAATGCTTGCTTATGACTTATTAGAATTAGTCTAGCATTGTACAAATTGAGAATAACAAAATAAACAAACGTCTTAACGTTCAAGTAGCATTCAATTCAGATTTCAAATATAAAAATAAAAATACTACATGGTTTATTTTATGATACTATATATATTAATTTTATATACTCAAATATTTTTTTTCTGTGCCTTGATTCGGTTCAAATGATGAATTGCTGATATCATCATTTGAATACATTTGATCGATTTTGAAGATGATTCTATCTATATCATTCTTATCAACTACATTTTTTTCTAATAATGTTAAAGCAAAACTTCGTAACAAAAGTTTTTTCCCTTCTCTTCGACTGAGCCCTCTGGATTGTAGGTAAAACATGGAATTTTCATCTAAATCAGTAACAGAAGCACCATGACTGCATACTACATTGTCGGCAATAATTTCTAATGTTGGCATTGCAATAAGCTTTGAATTCTTCCCCAGCATTAATGTTTTACATAATTGATCCGAATCAGTGAATTGTGCATGCTTTGGAATTCTAATTCTCCCTTTGAATATGGCTTCACCATTATTATTAACTACATTATGCTGTTTTTGTCGCGAAAAACAGTTTGGTGCGTCATGTGTAATAGAGGAATGAATATCCAATGACTGCTGACTATCAGCTAATATAATACCATTCAAAGTACAGTTAGCATTGCTTTCTTTCAATTTAATATGGGAATTAATTCTATTTATGCTAGAACCACTTTGCAATATCGTTAGGTCATAATTACTATTTGAATTCACATTACTATTTATGACTTCAAGATGATTTGTTATATTATTTAAATTCTGAATGTATGTATGCACTAAGTTTGAATTACTCGCAAGATTAATATCAGTACAACTATTGATCAAAATATTGTCCTTACTATTATCATTATTTGCACTTACATAAGATTGCTTTAATTTTAAATTTGAGTTTGCACCCATGTTAATAATCAATTTATTAAATTTATTATTACTGTTACTTGTACTAACAAATAACAATTGTAATGGATTCATGATATTAGCATCACTTGTAACATCAATATGTGTTAGATCATTTATATTTAATAAATTTAATGATGATATTATGTCTGATCCAAATGAATTGCGATTGATTTCATCTATATCTGGAATATTTTCATATGATATGTATTTATTTATAAGTATATTATTGTCAAAATTATTGATCTTAACTTTCGTGGTATCAAGATTTTTAATATTTGATAAATTCAATGATAATTTTCCATCAACTATAACGATATACGAGTTCATGCATTCAGCATCAATGTAATCTTTAATAATATCATAATTTATATCATAATAATTGATATTAGCATCAGGTTTAATGTTAAATAAAGCATTAACATTGGTATACCGCCATGCTTCAAGTCTTCTTGATGGTATCAATGTTTTCTTTATTGCGTTAGATCCAATTGACTTGCACTCTCGTAGTACAATACCATCATTTGATTCCTTAGCTTGACTGTACATTTTAAAGTATTGCTCTACAGCTGTCGTCGCTGAAGATTGTAATATTTCTTCATTTTGTTTCACCAACTCACTATTGTAGTCATTTTGCAGTTTTAATTTAAATTTCATACGATTCAAATTTTGTGTGCAAGGTACTATGCATATGATTGTCTTAACACATAACAATAATATTAGAAACACTAATGGCAGTGCCATCATCTTGATTTTTTTTCTATTGACGTACCAATAAGGGCCTCCTCCTGCATTTCGACGAAGGAAAAAAGAAAGGTTAGTTCATATTTAGCATTACTTTGATAGAAGAAGAGAGAAAGTATATTGTTTCTTATTATATTATACTGCTAAAGTAATTAAAAAAGACTGAACAAAATGATATGATTTACGAATAAAGATCATCTTCGTCATCATTAGTAGCATTAGTGGTAGCAGCAGGATTACTTGATGTATTACGATTGGTTGGGAATGAGAACGAATTTAGACTTCCACTACCAGTAGTTAATTGTGCTCTTTGTTGTTGTAAATTTTGAGCAAATCTTGAATATTGTGCTAAATCATTATCACTGACACTTCTTCTGGCATTACGTACGGCTTCTTCAAAATGTCTAGCTGTTATTTCAGGCACCAAATCTGTATCCATGGCATCATCTTCATCGTCAACAATACCAGCATTAGCATTATTTTTACGAATTTCTTCGCGCTCAACGGATCTTTGAATATCTTCACGAATTGCTAATTTAGCAGCACGTTGACAAATTTCAGTTAAATCAGCACCAGTAAATTTATCTGTATTCGCCGCTAAATAATTCAAATCAACATCTTTATGAACAGGACTTTTGCGTAATACTGCTTTCAATATTGAAAGTCTAGATTCAAAATCGGGCATTGGTATGTATATTAATTGATCAAGTCTTCCAGGTCTCATTAATGCTGTATCAATTATGTCTGGTCTATTAGTTGCACCAATAACGAACACATTTTTCTTGGCACCAACACCATCCATCTCAGTTAATAATTGATTCATCACACGATCACCAGCACCACCACCATCACCTTGGCTACCACCACGCATTTGTGCAATAGAATCTAACTCATCAAAAAATAATACACATGGTGCTGCAGCTCTTGCTTTGGCAAAAACATCACGAACATTTGCCTCCGATTCACCGAACCACATTGTTAATAATTCAGGACCCTTTACTGAAATAAAATTTGCTTGGCATTCATTCGCAACTGCTTTAGCTAACAAAGTTTTACCACAACCTGGTGGACCATAGAATAAAACACCACGAGATGGTGACATGCCAAATTTTTCAAACTTTTCAGGGTGTTCAATTGGATATTGGACTAATTCTCTTAATTCATTTTTAACATCAATTAAACCACCAATATCAGTCCATGTTACATTAGGTACTTCAACAACAGTTTCACGTAATGATGATGGATTTGATGCACCTAACGCAAATTTAAAATGATCTTGCGTAACAGCCATGGAAGCTAAAATTTCTGCGTCTATTTTTTCTTCTTCAATGTCAATAATGTCCATTTTTTCACGAATACATTGCATAGCAGCTTCAGTGCATAGTGCTGCCATATCAGCTCCAACATAACCATGGGTATCCTTGGCAATTGCCTCAGGATCAACATCATCAGATAGTTTCATATTACGAGTGTGAATTCTAAAAATTTCTAGACGTCCATTTTCATCTGGTACACCAATATCAATTTCACGATCAAAGCGACCAAATCTTCTTAAGGCAGGATCTAGAGCATTTGGTCGATTAGTGGCACCAATAACAACAGTATTTGCACGACCTTTTAAACCATCCATCAATGTTAATAGTTGTGAGACTATACGTTTTTCAACCTCACCGTTAGCTTTTTCTCTCTTTGGTGCTATTGAATCTATTTCATCAATAAATATAATAGATGGTGCATTTTTTTCTGCTTCTTCGAATGCTTTTCGCAAATTAGCTTCAGATTCACCAGCCATTTTTGACATAATTTCTGGACCATTAATTACGAAAATAAATGCACCTGTTTCATTCGCAACTGCACGAGCAATTAAAGTTTTACCAGAACCAGGTGGACCAAATAATAAAACACCTCTTGGTGGCTTCACGCCTAATGTTTTAAATAAAGCAGGATGACGTAATGGCAATTCAATCATTTCTCTAATTTGGGCCATTTGTCTTCTGCAGCCACCAATATCATCATAACCTACATCATCAGCGCGTTCTTCATCTTCACGTTTTACTGGTTCACCTTCGCAATGAATCTCGGTATCTGGTGCAACAACGCCATATGGTTGAGGATCCATTTCAACAACTTTAAATTCAACAGGATGCATTGCTTGACGTACTAAAAACAAATCACCTTTACGTATAGGACGATAAGCTTCCAAAAAATATGGCTTTAAATAAACATCAAACAAATTTCCAGTAACACCCTCAATTGTATCATCTAATGGTAGAATATGAACTTTCTTAGTATATTGTACATCTTCTTTAGCGTGTATTGAAACAATATCACCAAGACGAACTCGTAAATTCTTACGTACAACTCTATTCATTCTAATTTGAGCATCATCACATGACTCATCAACAAGAACAATACACACGGTATCACGTCCTTTTTTACCCTTCAATAGAACAGTATCACCTTTAAAAAGTTTTAACTCTTCCATTTTTGCGGGACTTATATTTACAACACTGTTATCATCATTTTGAGTATCATCAACTACCAAACGATTAGGTGATTTCTTTTTATCCATAATGGCAGTATTTATCTCATCTTTACTGCCTCCTGACATGATTTACTAATAATGACTACAGCAAATCTTTTCTTCTTCTATTTGTGCATTCGATTTTTCGATTCTGGAATACTTCCCCTAACTGGAACAGGTGTTTAAAAAGAACTTTTATATAAACGTGATAAAAAATTAAAGAAGTATTATACAGAGATTTCATTTCCTAGATTTGTTAGTATTTATGTTATACTAAGCTAAGCAGATATATCGTCATATTTCTAGTATGATAATTCGAAGTGGTAATAATGAATACTAACTATAATATCTCAGAATAATCCATTGTATTGTGCGATATGTTTTATAATTGTTTTATTTATTCTCTCGCTGCTAAAAAAAACCCTAATTGATTCTCTTTGGGTAAGATCTTAAATTTTTTGATAAGAGTTCATCACTAATAAATTTACAACATTGATAGCTTGTGAAATGGTATTATCGCTCATACTATTTGCTACGATCCCAACATATTAACCTCATATTTTCTCATTGCATCTCATAATCTATATTCTTATCTATTGCACTTACTGTATTGTCTTGTTTTGAATAGTCGCATAAAGCTCCAGTTGTTATTGATAATGGTACTGGATATACCAAAATGGGTTATTCTGGGAATGTCGAGCCACAATTTATTATACCCACTGTGTTAGGTTGCAAAGCTGATACAGGTGATGTAACAGGTAAACGTGATGGTTTAGAAGATCTTGATTTTCACGTAGGTGAATCAGCCTTTTTAAATCAATCAACTCATCAAGTAAATTACCCAATACGTGCAGGTTTAATTGACAATTGGGATAATATGGAAAGATTGTGGCAACGATGTTTATTTGAGCATTTAAGATGTGAACCTGAAGAACACTACGTATTATTAACCGAACCACCATTAAATCCACCAGAAAATAGAGAATATACTGCCGAAATAATGTTTGAAACATTTAATGTGCCTGGATTGTATATAGCAGTACAAGCAGTATTAGCGCTTGCCGCATCATGGACTTCCAAATCTTCTACTGAAAGAACATTAACGGGTACAGTAATTGATTCTGGCGATGGTGTAACTCACGTTATTCCAGTTGCTGAAGGATATGTTATAGGATCATGTATTAAGCATATACCATTAGCAGGTAGAACAATTACACAATTTATCCAGAATTTAATGCGCGAAAGAAAAGAGCCAGTTCCACCTGAAGATGCCTTAGAAGTAGCAAAAAGGGTAAAAGAAATGTACAGTTATGTGTGCCCTGATTTAGGTAAAGAGTTTGCAAAATTTGATGAAAAGCCAGAAAAATATTTTAAAACATATGAAGGAATAAAAAAGACTACTGGTCAAAAATATACATGTGATGTCGGGTATGAGAGATTTTTAGGTCCTGAAGTATTCTTTAATCCTGAAATATTTAGCTCAGATTTTACTACCCCATTACCTGATGTGGTTGATGATGCCATTGTGAAATGTCCAATTGATGTTAGAAGAGGATTATATAAAAACGTTGTACTCTCAGGTGGTACAACTATGTTTAAAGATTTTGGCAGAAGATTACAGCGGGATATTAAAAAACTTGTAGATAATCGAATGCAAGCGAATATTACACGTTTAGGTGCTATGGCAAGTAAGACTGCTGTTCCACCACCAATAGATGTGAATGTTGTTAGTCATCCTATGCAGCGTTATGCTGTTTGGTTTGGTGGATCCATGTTAGCATCAACCCCTGAATTTTATCGTGTATGTCATACAAAAGCACAATATGATGAAGAAGGACCTAGAATTGCTAGACACAGTCCTGTATTTAGCGCAAGTATGTAATAGAAACTTTATTGTAAATTTAATTATGTAGGAATGGTAATACTTAATAATTATTATTGACGATGCAGTGAACTGTATCTTTTACAATTGAATTAAATACTATATTCAATGAGCTGTAAAACTCTTGCTTACAATTTCTTTTAGAGATGACATCATTTACCATTTCGTTACACAAATTTTCAATCCCTTGTTGAATACTAGATGCAGTAGATTTGGATGGGATAGTATAAGGCTTTTTCACTTTACTATTATTTTTTATGATTTTATTAACTTTTGAAAATACTTTTATAATAGGCTTGTATTTAACTGCTTCATTACATTTAAATTGGTCGCTGATTCCAATATCATTAAAATATTTTAATGATGGAATAGCAGCCGTAACGATTTGGAGTAAAATACATGTAGATGAACAGACTATATTATCGCGTATAACAAAATGCTCTAACGTAGGACATCCATAAACTTGTAATGCTTCAATAATACTGTACAAGTCTTTTAATGTTTCAATTTCGTTATTAACTAACTTAAAGTTTTTCAAACCTGGTAACCAAGATATATTAATGGCAAACTTTGAAATAATTGGCCCTTTCTTGATATGATATAACGAGGCCTCGATAACAGTAGTTAATAAACGGCGTGTTTGCACCCATTCCCAATTTTCTCCAACAATTATCAGTGCCTTCTCAGTTGGTCCAATAACTTCTAAATCAAACATACTTTGTGTAAGACTACTCAACTTACCACTTCTAGCTAGACTAATCATACCTTGCGATAAAGAATCTGCTATTTTCCATTTTTTTGGATCAGTTACATCATTGGTAATTGCTCCATCGGTTGCATTTCCTTGTTGTGTAGGCATACTTATTTCATTAATACTTTGATTTTCATTGTCATTATTTGTATTATTCGTATTGTTATTGTGTATTGACAATGACATCGTAATCTCTCTAATCGCTAGTAATCTTTCTTCATCGCTAATTTTTTTTAAATCCAAATGTTTTAATGATGTAATATTTGCAATTAATTTATTACGATACCCTAATGGGTCAACATCTGATATCGGATTTCCGTCTAAGGATAACTCGACTAATAATTTAATATTGAACAAACAAGAGATATCATGATAATTTGATATAACATTGTGACTTAAAAATATCCTTTGAAGTGATGGCAATTTGTCTAATTCGTGTACTTTATCAATATTATTGCGTCTTAAATTCAATTCAGTTAGTGATTGTAGTGATGTAATATTTTGAACTATACTTATTCTATTGCCAGCTAAATTTAAAACTCTTAGATCACCTAAACCTTCTAATCCTTCAATGACTTTAATATCATTAGAATGTAAGTCTAATACGTCTAATTTTCGTAATGTACTTAAATTACTTATATTACCTATACGGTTTTTTCCAGCCATCAATACTCTCAGTCCTTTGGCACTACTTAATGGACCATCTAATGTAGATAACTTGTTGTTATATAAATCTAAAAATATTAAATTCGGTAAATTTTCAATATTCTGTATTACTCTAATATTGTTATTTTGATAATTTAAAAGTCTTAACCTTTGTTCGTGTTCTAGTAACGGACAAGCATCTAAATGTCTTCTATCAAGATTTAACCTTTCTGGATTTCTTAATCTTTCCTCAGGTGTTCGAAATACAACTAATACATCAGACTGACTTTTAAATTTTGCAAATACGATACCATCTTGAGGATTTTCATCGGTAATTGGAATTAAGTCATATCTTGATAATGAGTTTAAATTACTGTTATTGGTATCATTCTTATCTTCATTAGCACTTTTATATCCACCACGAGCTGATAACGATGAGCTAACAGTTGCTGATTTTCCCTGAATATTTATCGCCAAGTCATTATTAACAGAATGGGAATTTACTGTAGAGGGTAATCGAGGTAAACCCCTGGCTAAGTTACTTAAACCATTGTTACGATTAGAAACACCAATTGAATCATTGTTCCTAATAGTTGAAACTCCACCAGATTTTACAGATGAGGTTGATAAAATTGTTGACGATTTTGTATTTCGTGTTGCATGGTTATTTACCTCCATAACTGGAGTTACTGCACGTTGATATTGTGGGACATTTTCCATTTCTTTAAAATGTAACAGTTAACACACGTTCAACTTAAAAATAAGCGTAATTCGTTCGATTGCAACAATGCTGATATAAGTGACAGCCTACCCTCTCAATTTAAGAACTGTAACTTGAAGGATTCATATAGTATCCTTTATTTATTTAATTTTTTTTTAAATAATTATTTATTTTTGCCAAATTTTTGGAAATGGTATACCGGTAGTCGGTACCGTAAGTTATACAAAGTCACGCTACACAATAATCTAATCCCTCTTTGAAGGTATTCATTCAACTTGTAAGATAGAAGTCAAGCTAATTGACTAAGGAGCAAGCTGTGTCGAAACTACAACAAATATTATATTCACTAATTCACTGAAACAATAAACCGGTACAATAGGTTGAAAAAAAATTTCCGAAAGGTATATCATATATAGACACTACAATTTTATATCAGTCATTTTTCATTATCTCAATCCAATGGATCGTAAACTTGGTATTACTTTGGTCACTATAACGGCAACAGTGCTTACAGTCACGGCAAATCCAATGGTTTTCACCAATTTTTATGAGTACTTAATTGATAATTGTAAAAGATATTTAATTTGGAACTTTGACTTTATTGCTAGAGTTGGTGAAAAATGTGCTACAGCAATAAAATCTTTACCGGCAGATACCATATCACCTGTAACTTGCTTAAGTGACAGTTCACAGTTGATATTTATACTGTTTTTAGAGTTATTGATATTAGTTTTTATCTTAGCAATTGGATTTTATTGTATATATTTACTATTTTCAAAGAAATTATCATACAATCCTAAAGGCAAACATGTACTAGTAACAGGAGGTAGTAGTGGTATAGGATTCTCAATAGCATTAGAATATGTGATGAAAGGAGCAAATGTTACAATCTTAGCAAGAGATGAATTAAAACTAAAAGAAAAACAAGGTATACTACAAGCGACTGCAATTCAAGCTGGTTATAATACAAAAGTTATGATAGCCTCTGTTGATGCTTGTAGTGGAGTTAAGGCTATTGAAAAAGCTATAGAAAAATCAGTCGCTTCTCTTGGAAGTGTGGATATATTAGTAAATTGTGCTGGTACATCGATAGCGAGTGATTTCAGTTCTTTACCCGAAGTAGAATTTGAAAAAATGTTGAAAATTAATTATTTAGGATCTGTTTATACAACTAAAGCGGTTGTCGACAAGATGATGTTTAAAAATGAAGGTAGAATTATATTTGTCGCTTCTCAAGTAGCACAAGTCGCAATTCATGGTTATACTGCTTACGCTGGGTCAAAGTGGGCTTTAAGAGGTTTTGCGGAAGCTTTACAAATGGAGTTAAAACCATATAATATTTATGTATCAGTTGCTTATCCACCTGATACCGATACTCCTGGGTATAAAATTGAAATGGAATCAAAGCCTTTGTTAACCAAACTATTGTCTGAATCAGGATCAGTATTTTCACCGGAAATTGTTGCCAAAGATATTATTCATATGAGTTCTGTAGGTTATTTCGGCATAACTACAGGATTTGATGGCTGGTTGCTAAAACAACTGCATCCCGGGTTTACACCTATTAATAATATGCACGAGATTATTCAACAAATATTATTTAGTCCTCTTGCAAGATTTATATCACTTTTTTATATTCTAAATTGGGATGCATTGTGTATGAAACACAAAAAGAAGGTCAGTACTGAAACTAAATCTGTTAAAATAAATAAAAAGAAAAACTAACTTTAAGTATTAGTAACAAATTATACAACATTATTTTCACCCGCTTTCTTTTCGCCCATTAAAACCTTTAAAGGCTTTGTTCCATTAATTATAACAACTATGAGTGAACCGATATCGATTAACATCGCTTGCCATATAGTGAGATTTCCACTCACTGCTAGACCTACACCTATGACTTTAATACCAATCGAGAACACACAATTTTCAATAATTATAGTACGAGCATACTTACAAAGTTTTATGGTCTCTGGTATTCTCAAAAGATTATCATTCATCATAATGACACCAGCAGCTGCAGAAGCCATTGCACTGCCTCCAACACCCATAGCGACACCAACAGTTGATGCAGCTAATGCTGCAGCATCATTTATTCCATCACCTATCATCAGCACATGTCTATCATTACTAGACTCATAGTTGGTTATCCAATTTAACTTTTCGTTAGGTAGCATCCGGGAGTAGCATTGATTTTGTGGAATATTTAACTTATCACAAACACGAGTAGCTACATCGGTATGGTCTCCGGTAACCATAGATACATTTATTTTCATATTTTTTAAATTTTGTACCATATCAAAACTTTCTTTCCTAATTTCATCCGCTAATGCTAAGATCAATTTTAATTGATCATCTACAAGAACATATATTATTGCAACATTTTGGTTGAGTTGGATAAAATTATTGACTGCCGCCTCTTCGACTTCAGAAAGTATTATTTTTCCGCCATTCTTTTGAAATAATTTTTCATTACCAACATTAACAAATTTCCAATCATTATCATATTCAACCCATCCATTTATTCCCTGTCCTTCAACTACTTTTATAGAACGAGTAGCTGGTAAGTTACCTTCCATTTCAGCGATACAACCACAAAAATCACTGACCACTGCATTCGCTAGAGGATGTATACTTTTTTCTTCGATCGCAGCGGCTAATTCTAGGGGATCATAATCATCTCCTGTCCTGTTAATGTAAACTTTGTCGACAACTTTAAAAAAACCGGAAGTTAAAGTACCAGTTTTATCAGCAGCAACATCAGTTATTAAACCCATTTTTTCAATTACCGTAGACCCACGAATAAGAATTCCTCTACGAGAACCAATTGCTATAGCACATATAGATGGGATAGGAGCTGCAATAACTATAGAGCAAGGGCAAGCCAATACCAGCAAAGTTACAGCCTTAATAACATAAATATCCCACATTTTCGTGATACTACCACCAATAATTACTAAAAAAAATGAAACAGTTAATATAATTGGAGTCCAATAAAGTGCAAATTGGTCAACTAATTTAGCATATTCACCCTTTTCAGTTTGAACATCAGCAACAGCTTTATTTAATTTATTTAAAGTTGAGTCTGCTATATTTGTATCAACGGTAATTTCCAAGTATCCATTTTGTACTATGGTTCCACTTACAACTCGATCTTGTGTTTTCTTCATTACTGGTAATGATTCACCTGTTAAAGCACTTTCATCAACTATAGCCGAGCCATTTTTTATTATACCATCTACTGGGATCAACTCGCCAGCTCTTGCAGTAACAACATCGCCAATTTTCAAATCATTAATATTAACAGTCTTTCCATTCAATAAAGTGGCTTTAGTAGCAATATTAGTACCTGTTCCTTTGATACTTTTCCTTACCCAGCGCATTATTGCGTCTTCTACCATTTCTGCAGCAATAAATAAATTTATTACCAGTGCTGCATCCATGTATTCAAACACAGCTAATGAGGCAGCAGTTGCGACTACAATTAAGAAATTTATATCCAAAGTCCGACGTAGAACAGTAACAGCACATGATTTTAATATAGGACAAATTCCTAGTGTAATTGAAGTAATAAAAAGCGCCAAAGTAATATTTGGAATACTATGCTCTTCAGCATGATCTGTAATCGATATATTTGGTTGCAAAATTTTTTGAGATATTAACCCAGCAATAAAAAACGACCAAACAATTATTAAATTTAATAGTTTCTTATAATCTAAAAATCCCTCGACTGTTTCATCATCGTCGGGTCCGTTATTTTCTTGTATAGATGCACCTAATTTCTTGTCATTTAATATTGTAACAATTTTATCAGATGGGGCACAGCATTGAACAGGACAGTGTTTAACTATAGCATATCTCCCAATTATATTTACCGAAACTGATGATATACCACGTACAGGTTGTAATGATGACATTATAATGCGTTCTTCACCAGCACAGCATAAATTAGCGATGCGAAATCTGGTTATTTGAATAGCATGAGGTATTGTACTTGAAGGATCACAATGGTCACAAGCAACTTCAGCTTTAGTAATATCATGTACACTATCTACTTCAGCAATCATCAAAGTATCGTTTTTGTGCTTGATATCGCAACTGTTACTGACATGATGGTCGTGGTCGTGACAATTGCTATGGTCATCACAGCAACTGTTACTGGCATGATGGTTGTGATGATCATCATTATCACAGCAACTGTTACTGGCATGATGGTCGTGACTGTGGCCATCATTATCACAGCAACTGTTACTGGCATGATGGTCGTGGTCGTGACAATTGCTATGGTCATCACAGCAACTGTTACTAGCATGATGGTCGTGACTGTGGCCATCATTATCACAGCAACTGTTACTGGCATGATGGTCGTGACTGTGGCCATCATTATCACAGCAACTGTTACTAGCATGATGGTCGTGACTGTGGTCATC
>JACCDO010453679.1_pt1 | contig 13666 bp, 12 predicted proteins | sample 7446101 | NCBI WGS metagenome assembly JACCDO01 (sample SAMN15323440, study PRJNA562643) | freshwater metagenome | isolation source: river surface water | place: USA:Blue River Watershed | collected 2017-08-16
GTACCTATTAAAGAAAGCAATTTTTAATTAAGTATAACGGTAACTACAGGTGATTGTAGTATGCACGAATGCGCCAAAGAGGCTATCAAGCTATTTCTTTATCAACTTTGTGAAGATATTTTTGAAATTCAACCGACTCCTACTTAGGGATTTCAGATTATGTCAAAAAATTGAAATAAACTTTGAAAAGTTGCGTGAGTGACATGAAGCACATGCTATCGGTGTACTCGCTGCTGGTTGTGCTGCTATTAGTAGCTAGTCAGCAGCAGCAGTATCTGCGTGGTGGAAAGAAACGTCGTCAATTTGCTGGTCGTGATCCAAATAACAAGGACGCTATGCCGAAAGCTTTAACAATCAATTATCCTTTAAATTTCTTTAATGGTATATTCATGCGTATAGCTACTCATCACTATACTACCACATCACTTCTCAACTTACTTAATCATCACTTACGATCTTATTCAAGGAGAATATCATAACTGGAAACGTCCAGCTGTTTATAGTCAAGAATTTGTTGATTTAACAGAGAGTTCGAAGGAATGGAATGAATATTCGCACGGCCAAGACCAGGAAGATGTTTGGTTGTACGAAAATTGGTTTTATGGTCAGTGACTTACTTACTTACTTACTTTCTTACTTACTTACTTACTCACTTACTCACTCACTCACTCATTCATTAGGTATGAAAAATGGCGTAATTATGGAATCTGGGGCATTGAATGGTGTACTATTTAGTAATTCTCTTATGTTTGAACAATTTGCTAATTGGACATCTATAAATGTTGAAGCTGATCCAGGTTAGTCTACTCACTCACATACTTACTCACTCATTCACTTATTCATTTACTTCCAATAGAAAATTATGCCAATTTGATAGTAAATAGAGATCGCGCGATCAACGTGCACGGCGCATTATGCAGTGAACCAAGGCTTTTGCATTATTCTAGTGTAGGTGTTGTTCCAGTTAGGTAGTTACTCTCACTCACTCACTCATTGGCTTACTCACTCACTCACTCACTTGTAGAGGATTTATTGAATTCATGGCTCCTTCGTTTATCAAAAAATGGCACGGAAAAGTGTATAATAATAAAACCAGAATTGAAGATTTACCAACTGTTCAATGTTTACCTGTGAAGGTCACTCACTCACCTACTCACTCACTCACTCACCCACTCACTCTTACTTACTTACTCACTCACTCACTCATTTATGTATATAGGCGTTACTTCGAGAAATGAATGTGAAGCACGTTGATATTTGGATATTAGACACGGAAGGAGCAGAAGAAAGTGTTTTACGTGGAACTGATTTCAATGAAGTACATATTAATGCGGTGGCGATGGAATGCGATGAACACGTACGTCTTACTCACTGACTCACTGACTCACTGACTCACTGACTCACTGACTCACTGACTCACTCACTCACTCACTCACTCACTCACTCACTCACTCACTCACTCACTCACTCACTCACATGATAACTCATTTATACTGACACACTGATTCCTTAGATAATTTTAAAGTTACGTACGTATTAAGTCAACCATCAAGTAATTGGAAAGGAGAAAAAGGTTTTGTATCAAAAAATTTAATTCAATCAAAATTACCTGGTCCAAGTAATGACGTAATGATATTTGTTTGTGGTCCACCTCCTATGATGAAAGCAATATCAGGAGATAAAACCCCTGACTATAAACAAGGACCTGTTGAAGGTGTATTAAAAGAACTTAATTATGTTGAGGATATGGTCTATAAGTTTTAGGATGCTTAATTAATAACATATTCTTATTTACATTATTTTCATTCACTTACTCATTCATCTTTTTACAAGACATCATCATCATCATCACAACCAAAATTATTATCATTCGAATGAGTAAACGGAGAAATATTCGTTGGTGATGATTTTTGTTTGATATATTCAATATTTTCAGCATCTTCTTCGTAATCTACCAAACTATTTTCATCTGAATCATTTTCATTTACGATATTTTCGGTTCTTATTTTTTTATTTATTATATTTTCCTCTTCGATATCGTTTGAAGTCAAAGTAATTGTTTGAGTATCTGAGACATCGTATTTATGCAAGTTTCGTCGCCACTGTTGTATTAGACCTTAGATGAGTGAGTGAGTGAGCAAGAATGAATGAGTGGATGAGTGAATGAGAAAGTTACCATCAAATGCTCGTTTGGAATATTTTGTATATGGATCAGGAGTTCGGGGATGTTCAATGTGATTTTTACTATCTCTTTTATCTTTAGGTACTAACAACAAGTAATTATCATAACCTTTTGTATTTTTACCGAACTAAAAATGTAAAAGAATTAAATTAATTATATAAAATAAAGTAAATGATAATCAAAAATGATCGTACCTGAATTTGCTTTAACCTAGCTTTTATCTTCACTGGATCTGTTTCTTTTTCTTTTCTTTGAGCTAATCCTTTTGATTTTACTTGTTCATTATAAGATGCCAGTACAGGTGCCTGGTAAATAAGTATTAATAAATTGTGTTCAGTGAATAATTATGATTACACGAGTGAGTAATTAAGAGTAATTGAGGGTAATTGAGAGTAATTGAGGGTAATTGAGAGTCATTGAGAGTTATTGAGAGTCATTGAGGGTTATTGAGAGTCATTGAGAGCGATCATTAGAGCGTTTGTAACATTAAGTAAGCAATAACACGAGTAAGATAGTGACATAGTGAGTGAATAAGCGAGTGAATAAGTTGGTTAGTTAGTTATAAAGTAAGTAAGTGAGTGAGTAGGTAAAAGAGGAATTAGTGTCTACCTGGCCATTCAGCAATGCATTAGTACTAAACTTCGCGATTTCTATCGACTGTCTCATAACATTGTGATTGAAATATTCATTTTCACCCCCAGTTACCCCGTTACTATCGTTAAACTTGCGTTTTTCACCTATCATCGCTTAATTTTTTTTGAAAATATTTTTGATTTTTTTTTCAAATCTTGTTTAGTACTGAAGGAACCAGTATGAGCTGCATGTAGTGTTTAGACACGCAGTAAGTGATTGACAAGAAAGAAGAATAACGAAGAATCTACAAAAGAAAGTTTTAATCAGGAAATCAACAATTTTTTTATATATATTTTATGTATATTTTTGCAAATTTAATATGTTCATCAGCCATAATTAATCAATCTAGACGAAATAGTTCGATGTTAAATCTACACCACGTCACTCGCGAATATTAAATAGTCATAGTAAAGTTACTATCAACAATATCAAATATTGGGAATTCAGGATTGAATATATCAAGCAATAAATCGCTATCAAAGTCATCACATTCCGTTTTTTGGTACTTAAACTCATTCTCTACTCTGCTCTCCATTAGCTCAATATTTCTCTTGGTGTTTAAATTACCAAGTAAAAATGGCATTGATGGGGCTTTAGCCATTGTGTTAACATCAGAAAATTTTCGTTTATTGTTAACGATAACATTACTATCTACCTCAAATTCTAAATTTGGACTAACGGATTTCATACTTTTAATGACTTTAGGACGTTCACACTCAACACGATATAATAACTCTCTTCTATCCGTTGCGGCAGTTTGACCAGAGCCTGTCCAATGACGTACTATGCATGATGTATTACCTTATGATGAAAATGAGTGAGTGTATGAAGTACATAGGATTTAATATTATTCAATTTACCTTCAACAATACGAGTAACAAAATCTAATATAAAATCTTTATATAATTTTGTATCTAAATTTTCTTGTTTCACAACACATAAAATGTTAGCAAAACCAATTAAATATGATAACTCCTTCATTTTATCACTTTCATCAAAATGTTCAATTTTACTACGTGGTTTTAATCTACGAGAGTAAAAGTAGGGAATAATAAGTAAATACTAGTAAGTATTAAGTGCTTATGTGGTACCTTGATGGTGGTAATGAAGCTAAATCTGCTGTATTACGTGATGTGAATATTTTAAATTCATAATAACTCTCAAGAAATGTTGTCGAGTCAGAATATATGATTGACGACAATCTTTCAGGACTCATTTGATGCATTCTATACAATATAAAATGTGAGTGTGAGTAGTACATGGAGAAAGTAGTGATCTTTACGAACCTTATGATAAATAATAATAAAAACGCAATTTGAAAACTAACTCTTTTGGTATTTGTAACAGATGAAGTTAACTTTTTACCATTTGGAGCTAATCCTTTCTTTAAACGTAATGGCCAACCAGTATCTGAATAAGTTTAACAATGAGAATATGCCAAAAAAGTCAACAACAATAAATGTATTACCTGCATTAATTTTTTTTAATCCCAGAACAGTTGCACCAACATCTAATGAAAAGTCTAATGTGTAATTAAAGTTTTGTAACACTAGAGATGGATCGTCACGATTGAAGTATGATTGAATATGACTATATAAGGAAAAAAAATTAGTTCATGACGACTTGAAGTAATGACTCAGAATTAGTTTATACCTATCCATTTTTACTATGAATTGAAAATACAATTGTTGAAATTCAATATCATCACGGAAATCGTCACCACATGCTTGTGTGCTGACAAAATTTAACAATGATTTGTGTAATTCAAATGAATTTAATGTGAATTTAATGTTGCCTTCAACATCTTCATTTTTAGATATTGCTTTCATTGCGACATCACGGACGCCATTACCAAAACATTCATATAATATCTCAGGATTTTCTACATAATCCTTTGAATCGTCGGTAGTACTTGTAACAAGTGGTGAGAATGAATCCATTTTTTGAATTCTTTTAGACGATTTCGAAGTTACAGTGGAAACTGTTGTGTTGTCGTTGCTGTAATAATAAGTAAATTAGTACGTGTTAACACAGGTAATGATTGAATGATAATGAAAGTGAAATAGCAATAAAGGTACACAAAAATGAGTCAGTGAAAAGTAAAACAAGCAAGATATATACTGAGTCAGAAATAACACAAAATATTCATGAAATGAGCATATCATAGGCAATAAATTGAAGGAGTGATTGTTACAGTGCGTGGTTGGGTGAGTGATCGAGTTAATTTGCGATTACCTTGACTGGTTTACCGCGTCAGTCGATTTTACTGAGGTGGAGGATAAGAATTTGTTACAATTCCTGAGCATTTCGCGTCATAAGGGTTGACGAAAGGAAACACAGGAAATTTTGCTAGGGATTAACTGACACCACTACGGTAGTTGTATCATATATTGTTTTTCCATTTTCTATTATTAAAATTAATAAATAAATATGTAGAAAACATATTTATGAACTCTTTTACAGCAGTATAATACAAAAAAATATAATATTATAAAACATCTATAATGTTAAGTTATAACGGCCTTATAAATAATTTGGTACACATTAATGTTGTATACATTACATGTCTATTTTATATTTATATTCATATTTTATAATAATTTTATAAGTTCCTAGATTTTATTACCCCTCTCCAAAGGGTCTCCACACGGAAGTCTCAAAATCCAAAAATCACAAAATCAGAACAAGGACATAAAATGTCTTACGCGTATTTGTTCAAATACATCATCATCGGTGACACTGGCACAGGCAAATCATGTAAGTAGACTTATATTCTCTGGTATCACACCTATAATTACTCATTTCTTATAATAATATAGGTTTGTTATTGCAATTTACAGGTATTTATATTTACTTATTTCTTATTCATTCATTCGTTTGCTTCCTTGATACTTATTTATTCTTCACGTTCTCATTTACTTACTAACTTGTTTACTCTTTTGTTGACTTATTTACCAATTTATTTACACACTCGGTTATGCATTTCTCATCATCACACTTAATAACTAAATATTACTATTAACACACTCATTTATTCACTCAAATTTACAATTACCAGACAAAAGATTTCAACCTGTTCACGATTTAACTATTGGTGTTGAATTTGGTGCAAGATTAATAAATATTGATCATAATCAAATAAAATTACAGATATGGGATACTGCTGGTCAAGAATCATTTCGTTCAATAACTCGTAGTTATTATCGTGATGCGGCTGGTGCATTATTAGTATATGATATTACTCGACGTGAAAGTTTTAATCACTTGAAAAGATGGTTAGAAGAAGCTAGACAAAATGGAAATCCTAATATGACAATTATGTTAATTGGTGATAATTATCTTACTTAATAAATAAATCACTCTTATATTCACTAACTATTATTTCATAGGAAATAAAAGTGATTTAGAACATCGTCGAGCAGTTAGTACAAAGGAAGGAGAAGCATTTGCTCAAGAACATGGGTTAGTATTTATGGAAACGTCAGCTAAAACGGCACAAAATGTAGAAACTGCATTTATAAGGACAGCTGAAATTATATATGGTAGTATTTTTCTTCTCATTCATCCAATCATCAACTTACTCGTCTGCGTGTAACCTCATTCACTTTCTACTTACGACTCATTTACTCACTTTCTACGTACTACTCGTTTACTCAATTTCTACTTACTACTCGTTTACCCAATAAATAACTTAATCGCTTTTTTGCATAATCACTCATTTACTCATTTACTTACTTACTTACTTACTTCCTAATCAAGAAAATATTAAAAATGGGCGATATCCAAGTGGTGAAGGTAACGGTGTAAAATTAGGCAATTTAGCATCAGCACAAAAACAAACGAAATCTTCTGGGGGTTGCTGTTAATTTAATATAAATTACTTCTTTTTGTATCATAAGCATAGTAAATATATAATTTTTCTTTATTTTAACTAATACCGTCATTCATTACTTGTTGATAACGATGTATATTTAAGAGATAAGTAGAAGATCTCGTTATATTCAATTAAGTATTTGATATTACAAAGGAAAAACAATTTAATAATAATAAAACAACACTATAAACGAAGGATAATATATAGATGCTTGTGACTATGTGCATGGTACTCATTCACGTTATGTGCATGGAACTCATTCACGTTAACTAATGCACAATAATAGTTACGTTATCGCTATTAGCGACCTAAACTAGGTCCAACAACAATAATAATCAATAACACAACAAACAAACAAGTGAAAGACACGGCAGTAGCTAAGTAAGGATAAATATGATTCCCAGCATTTGTTATTGATGCGCAATATACTCCATTAACATCATCAACATATTCATATTCGTATTTACTTATACCATGCAGAATGTGGCTTATAAATGATACAAAAAACTCCAACATACAACCAGAACTAAGTGGCTTAAATACTGGTAATTGAAACTTAGTAATTAATTAAATTATAATTTTTTAATTCTTTTAATTTTTTTTTTGTAAATTTATTTTTGTGGAAGTTCAAAAAACGTAAAGTCACAATAAAAAACAATTAAGTACAAAATACTATAATATAAAAACTCATTCATTCACTCACTCACCCACTCACTCACTCACTCACTCACTCACTCACTCAATATTTAACTTAATAAACCGAAAAATAATTGTGATGGAACATTTGAATTTGAATTTGATTTAATAAATGTTTTGCTATTTCTGTTTCGGATAGTGTTTAGTATTGCCTTTAATGTACTTGCTGCAGGCGATACCGCATTATCATATAAAACTTCAGGTAATTGTCTCATTGCTGACTTACTTATTTGACCCGATGAATCATGTGATAGTACTACTTTCCATATTTTACCAAAGTATTCGGCAATATATAAGACAATTTTTCCATCGTTATACGTATTATTACTACTTACCACAACCGTTGATGGCCAATATATTGCTTCGTACTCACCACCATAACCACTATTTAAATCTAATTTAGTATTTGGAAAACCACTTATACTTGATATGATTAATGATTGATCATTGATATCAGTGATAAACACCCGTTGATTCAACCATGGTTGACTGGTACACGTGTTATTCATCGTATAATAACAACTAGGTAATATTCCAATATTGACAAAACGTGATTTATTAGAACCAGTTGTAACAATTTTAATCCAAGATGGTAATGATTTACGTCCTTTATTGATGTCAATAGACGTGATCTTATAACTAACCGTACCGTCTCCTTCATATGCCGCGGCAGAGTCAGCTAATGTGGTTGTTTTTATAGATAATACCTTCGATAATTTCAACGATAATACAGCACCATCAATAACGGATAAAAATAAATTATTACTATAACTATCAACGACTATACTAGTTGGTACTAGTAACCCACGAACTATTATATATTGAATACTACGTGATACTTCATCGTATTCATATACATTATTTGTCATCATTGGGACTTCAATACGATTCAATGTACCATGATTAGCATCAACAAATAAGATAACATCCATCGCAGAATTCGAGCCGTTATTAGCTAGGACATATAGACTGTATACTTTTTGTACATTATCATATATACGTTCAACTTGTGTACCATTTATATGACAACGATGTAAGGAATACGCCCCAACGGCTATATTACTCCAATATAATATTTTATAACCATATGAATCATCACTAGCTATAGCAATACTATATGGTTGAAATGGTTTCTTTTCAAATATTATAGACGTAATAAGAGGCCGATTATTTTGTATAACAACCGCCGGAAACGGATATATACCTTGTGTATTACCACTAGTCATCGATAATATCACATCATTACTATTATATTCACTTGCATCAATCACCTCACGATGTGTTATCATACACGTAATACATGATGAATTATATCGTATTATACTCGTACATAATTTATTTTTCATCTTAATATATTTTATATCATCAATAAAATTACCAAAATTATATCCGTTTAATGTTATTTGTAATAATCCACCAATAATTTTGATTGGTTTAGGATTTTTTTCATGAATTGAAATAGAATAAATACTATCTTGAGTGGTATAGTATAGCGTGTCACTGTCGAGTATCATACTCGTTATATAATGGTCATAAGCGGATGGTGGTAATTCATCTAGCTGTAATCCGTCAGTAGTCATGGTGGATAACATGATACTATTACTACTCGTGCCACGTATAACCGCTTGTGATATTACATTGGAATATTGAATGGTTGCATCATTGTATACATTACCTTCGGTATCGATTGACGCGGTTTCAACTAGGTCATTCGCCGTTTTACTAATTACCTGAGTATTCATACTATCAAGTAACGTATGAACTCTGGTTGAATAATTGCTCACCGAGGGAATGTACTCATCAGAAACACCACGTTCACCACTATACGCACATGTAAAATCATCGTGTTTACACCCTTTGAAACAGCCTATACTATATGGTGCGTATGCTTCATCGGGGATAGATGAACTACAACATTTGCCACTTTGTTTTTTACATAAACCACTATTTGTAACATCATCACTACATTCACGATTATTTGGCGGGCCAGTAAAATAATATCGATACAAAAATTCATCAATACCTGGTAATAAACCATAAAAACCGTTACATTTATCTAAACATATCATTGGATCGGCATTGGTAGTACCACAGCGTCTCATAAGAATACCTCGAGGACCATATGGACCATAGACAGGAAACCCATCTAATGCCCATGCAACCTGTGGACTTGATCCAATTGCAATACTAGAAGTACTAGATATGCTTAAAGTATCCATTAAACAAGTAGGTGTAATATGATAGCGATAAATACCATATTTATCGGCATAACCACCACATTTATCAATGGTAGATCCAATATCTTTCACAATATTACCACAATATTTTATACCATCATCTTCACCATTGAATGAACATGCTGTTGAACTAATATTATAATCATTTGGCGCACCACAAACGGATGTAATACCATCGCTCATACCTAATATACGAACACCATTTAATGCATATGCAACTGGATTAGTGTTACACGTCGTATCGGTAATACTTGTGGCAAAACCAGGATATAATGGAATAATTTGTTCAATAAACATTGATTTTGCACGTGATAAACTACCACCACATTCACCTGCTTGACAAACACTATAATGGTTAGGGCAACTATTCGTTATAATTTTTCTTATTCTTGCTTTTAAATCAATAATTTCATTATAATAAAATGAATTACCGTTACTATCACATAATACCGGCAATGTTAATGACGTACTTGGTGTGACTACATCCGTTTCATCATTAGTATTATTATTGGAATTTATTGGTTCATTGGAATTCATTGGAATTGATGAAATATTATTGATTTGAATTGTATCAATGACTCCGTCGTCATTATATTTTAAATAATTACTATAGATATTATAGTCACCAACGTAAATAAAACGGGTAAATAAAATAATTTGACCAGGAATTGATGGCCATGTATCACGCCAATCACCTTGTTGACTATAATAAGATGCAATTTTACTATATCCTGCATGGTTTGTCTTATGATCATAAGAAACAAATTGAAAATGGGTTCCAGTTACATGTATTGGCAGTGCATTTGGCGCCGTTCCCCATATATTAATTTCTGTATTCGTGTTCAATTGATACGTTTTGCGTTTATTGGACAGTAAATCATATTGACTATAGGTGCATTCATTATTTATAACGGAACTAAATGAAAAAACATTATAATTATCACCATAATATTTTTCACATTCTATTTCCGAGTAACATGGTAATGTACAATCTGTACCCATACCAATCCAATGAGAAGAAGAACCATGTTGATCCAAGCCGATGGATATAACTTGACTCGGATTTGTTATATTCGTCATATATGATGGTCGAGTAATGTCACTTAAATTGGTAGGAGGTGGTTCGTTAGCCGTTGAAGATGACTCAATTACATCTAATATTACCAGATTTTGTGTACTTTTGGTATCTATTTCACCAAAATAATAATATTTATTATCTTTATCAAGTGTCGCAACAGTTTGGAGATAAAATACTCCAGTTTGGTTACACATAATCGCTATTGATGCTCTACTACCTGGAACTAATGGTATATGTCTAGCATACTCACCAGATCTTGTTCGTGATAAATATATACCATCTAAAGCTAATAAACGCATATCACAAACCCTATCTTTGTAATTTTCATTACCAACCGTTTTCTTTAACTCAATTTCAATCATACGATCAGCAGAAGCAACAAGTATATCAAATATTTCCCATTTATTTTGTTGTAATTTATGTGTTGGTTGATACTGGCTATTAGTAAACCATGCATCTTTAATATCCCTTTTATATTCTATTTCTAATGGCAATGATGACTTAGTAACTAAAGAGTATTCATTATATGACCAACTAGTTGTATATGAGCTTGTAATGCTACTTATATCCTCCGCTACAGTTTTAATATGATGGAAAATCAATTGATTACGAGTCATGCTTCTTATAGCACTTGGAAATTTAATATCATCATCTGATGGCTGAACAATAATAGCACCTATTAATCCACCCATTACATGTAATCCTGAATATCCATGAACATTTGAATGATACCAATGATTTCCAGGAGGATGGTCAATAGGAATACTAATTTTATATGTTATATGTTCACCACCATTTATGACTTCAGTCATATTGCTTGATGCTGGATCAATATGTAGGCCATGAAAAAATAAATTTGTATGATTTGCTGAGTAATATTGACCACATGAATTGGTAGTACATTTGTCTAATTTATTAACTAATTTAATTTTTAATTCATCACCAGGCATTACAAATAAACTAGGTCCAGGAATGGTGCAAATTTCATTATAACAGAATGCTCTAGTATTAAATTCAAATAAATCATTTTTATATAAGAATGATTCAATTGATAGCTCTATCTCTAGTGTGCCATAAATACTATATACCTTTAAAGGCTCTTTCATTATTTTTGATTCATTATATATATTTTTATTTGATAAGTACTTTAATGGTACGTTTTTAGCTAATTCTGGATTTGGCAAATCGATATTATCATTAATAGTGGATGCTATATTGTTGACTTTTTCATTTGGAATGAATGAATTCGAATACCTATATTCCGTTTGTACATCGCTATCACTATCACTATCACTATCAACATAATTAATAACAGTATCGCTTCTCAATGTTGTATTCTCTGTTATGTCAGATGTCGCACTATTACCTAATAATTGCGTGGGCGGATAAATTATGAAATAATTAGTAATTAAGTGAAATGAGTATGAAAGAGTACCATTATTACTATCATAATCCCCATCACTCTCTATAATATTATCATTATTATACGTGTTAATATAATTTCCAGATGGACCGCGGCTTAACGGCTCTGCTGGAATTAATTCCGCCAAAAAGCAGGCAAAAATCAATAAAAACAACAATATTTCATTCATTTTTCATTGTTTGTTGTTCCGTTTATATTTTTTTTTTTGGTTCCGGATTATAGTACTGTACCGGCTCCTTATACCAATGGTATAATACCATTTGATAGCAAAATATATCGTCTAATTAATCTAGCTATGAAGGATGAGAGAGGTTTGTGTATGCAAGTAAATAATATGCTTAAATTGATACATTTGAATAAGTGTCAAAAGCTAGTTGTCGGAAACGAAATAGGTATTGAATATATCTAATTAAAGCAAAAATAGTTTTAAAATTTCATACTTAATCTTTTAAATTGCATATCTTGTATCATTTGCTTCATTTTTTTCTCCACTCTTCTACTGGTTGAGTATTGCGTTATACAGAGTCCTATTTGACTAGTATTTTAAACATAGATCCGTTGTTATTTTCAAATATCTAGTTTAGCGTAACACGATTCGCTTCAATCTCAATGATGACTTGTTAAGTTGACTTTCTGGACTAATTGTGTAGGTACCTTTAGCTTGAATTTCCGCTGCGGATTTCCGCAGTCAAAAATTTTCCATTTTCCTGCGAGTTATAGTGCGTACACGTAATGTCGTAGTTTTATAATCATTAACTTGCATAAACATTGACTTGATGATTTGACTAGCATCGGAATGGCGAACATATACGTGCTTCCATTTTTATTTTTATTCTTCGGCTTGTTATTGGGAACAATTATAGTATATGTAAACAAATTTATTCGTTTGCCATATACAATCATTGTATTCATTATTGGCTTTATCATAAGTGTGATAAGCGGTGAGCTTGCTGATAGTAGAGGTGAAGTTTTGTATTCATCTCTATCAGAATGGAGGAGAATAAATCCTGAATTATTTTTGTACACCTTTTTACCTGCATTAATATATGCTGAATCAATGACATTGAATTATCATCATGTGAAAAGAGTGATTGCTTCATCAAATATAATAGCAATACCTGGTGCCTTGTTGTGTTTCTATTTGGTCGCTCTATGTATTAAACACGTATTAGCTTATAATACCTGGGACTTTAATTTGTGTTTAGTCATAGGTTCAATATTATGTGCGTCGGATCCTGTATCGGTTATTAACTTATTAAAAGAAATATCAACGGGCTCGAACTCGTCAATACGTTTGACATATTTTATAGAATTAGAAGCCCTAATGAATGATGGTATTGCATTAGTTTTATTTGAAATATTAACTATAAAGCATACAACAGTTAATGAATACGTAATATACTTCGTCCGAGTAATATTTATTTCACCACTAATAGGAATCGCGCTAGGACTCGGCAATGTATCATTGCTGCACATGTTTCAACAAAAGATAAGTGTGTCTGATATATACATACAAACAGTCTCAACTTTAATCTGTGCATAC
>JACCDO010472803.1_pt1 | contig 13666 bp, 5 predicted proteins | sample 7446101 | NCBI WGS metagenome assembly JACCDO01 (sample SAMN15323440, study PRJNA562643) | freshwater metagenome | isolation source: river surface water | place: USA:Blue River Watershed | collected 2017-08-16
CCGCCGAAGCAGCACATCGTTCTAGCATTGAGAAGGCCAACAAGTTTAACTTTGACAAGCTCAACGCACAGGCCAAGGCTACTACTGATCTTACAAAGGCCTCTCGCCAACTTCGCGCCCCCGGCGCTGGTGGTGCAGGTGGGAAGGAACGCGATCAAGCACAGGCTATTCGACTGTTTGGTGCAGACATCAAACGCCAGTTTCCCGATATGCCACAGGAACAAGTTGAATCACAAGCACTCAATATGTTCTTACAACAAAAAGGCGCTGGCTTGCCCGGAGTTACAGCACGCGTTGAAGGGGCTGAGCAAAAAGATGCCCGCACAGCGTTCCAAAACCGTCTTAGCTATGGCATCGACGCACGTGCCAAGGCGTACCGCGAGGCAGACAAAGCCGGTAACGAAGAGAAACGCAACCAGTTGCGTGCTGAGATTGCCGCTGAAGAAGGCTACAAACTGCCAAACGTTTCCGATATGGTTAAGCCAGTTGACGTTTCGGAACCCAAGCCAGCAAAACCCGCCGCGCCATCAAAGCCTGCAGCGGCAAAAACCGACACCAACTTGCAAGCCAAGGTAACAGAAGCGTTTGGTTCTTACGAGCCAAGCAAGTATGATTACCGCATTAACCCGGAAACTGGAAAAGTCCAAAGAAAGGCTAAGTAATGGCTGATTGGGAAGATGCACCTGCGCGTAGTTCGGCTACGAGCGGGTGGGAAGATGCGCCTACTGCCAAAGGTGGATGGGAAGACGCCCCCACCACGGCAACAAAAACGGCTGAAGTAAAGGCCGAAGCCCCCACTACCGACTACAGCACTGATGCTATGGGTGCTGATATTGGCTCGTCCATCATGGATGTGGCGGCGCCGAAAAAAGGCAAGTCGATCTTCGAGAATGGTGTCAAGTTAGAGCCGCCCAATGTTGACTATGAAAAGAACTTGGAGACTATGCGCCGTAGCGGTAGTCCTGAGTCCGTCATGTTTAGGCCGGGCCGTCAGCTCGAGGCAGTCAATAGACAAATTGAGCAAGGACAAGCCGCACGCCGCGCCGCTGTTGAGAAAGCCGCCGAGCAAGCAGCCACAAAGAAATTCTTACAAGAGCGCGAGGCCGAGATCGAAGGATACGGCCCACTTGGGTTTGCAAAAGATGTTGGCGTTGCTTTGGGTAAAGGCACCGTCAGCTTGGGCCAGTCTGCCGTTGGTCTGGCTGAGATCGCTACAGGTTGGTATCCCGACAACCCGCTCGGTATCGGGCAGTGGGGCAAGATGCTCAACAAGCTCGGGTACGACCCTGAGAGAACAAACCAGTTCCTGACAGGGCTGCAAACACCACAGTCGCAACTTCAACAACAAGAAGTCCAAGATACCCGAGGCTTCTTCAACACCATCGGCGCACTGGGCGTAAACCCATTGGCACTGGTGGACTCCATCGTGCAGTCGCTGCCCGGTACTGTTGGGTCTGGTGCTGCTGGTGGGCAATTCACTCGCTTCTTGGTTACCAAGGCGGCTACCGAAGCTGCTGATAAAGGTCTTGTTGGTGTAGCTGCAAAGCAGTTCATCGAAGAGAAGGTACGAGACAAAGCCGCGCAAATCGCGCTGGCTGCAAGCGCCGCCGAGGGCGCACAAACAACTGGTTCTATCGCTGACCAAGCCCGTGCTGCTGGTAAAGACTGGGGCGAGTATGTTGCACCTGCACTGGCTGCAGGTTTTGGCACGACCGCAATCGGCGCGACTGCGGGTAAGATCGCCAGTAAGTTTGGTATCGGTGACATTGAGACTGAGATTGCTGCTCGTGCTGCTGGCGTACGCAACGTCGGTGTCGGCCAACAAGGTCTGCTGACAAACGTCCGCAACGAGATGATTAAAGAAGGCGTGCTTGAGGAACTTCCTCAAGGCACCCAAGAACAGATTTTCACCAACCTCGCAACTGGTCGTCCTTGGAATGAAGGTGTGCCTGAGGCATCGGCTCAGAGCTTGATGGCCGGTGCTGGTATGGGTGGCGGGCACGCTGTGCTCGCTCGGGCTCTCCAGAAAGTGGAAGCCATTGTCGGTAAGTACAAACCTTTGGAAGATCGTCTGATTGACGCATTGGACAAAGAAGTAGCGACCACCGAAACCGCTGATCGTGCTGCTGTCGAAGAAGAGATGCGCCAAGCGGAAGAGTACCGCAACGCTCCGCCCGTAGAAGAATCCGTCTACGAAGGCCCAGAGCCACCAGACATTTTTGGACCCCCAAGTGAAACGCCTACTGAAGCTGTTGTATCGGCTCCCACTCCCGCTGCGGTGGAAACACCGGCTCCTACTGGAGCTGCTGAAACGGTAGCACCTGAAGAGACACCCCTGCACGGTTGGATGAAGGGCATCAACCCAGCGCTCGATAAGTTCTACAACAGCATACTTGAAAAGCCCTTATCTGAAATCCCAAAGGAATACGGACGGGCAAAGGTCATTCTTGAGAGTTTCAATGACGGGATCAAGTTTGTCAGAGATGCTCTGGCTCGTTGGGATCATCCCGCTATTACTGGCAAGACAGAGTCTGAGCGTCGTATAGCCAAAACCAAGAACGCAAACGCTGAAGAGCGCGAGCTTTTAGATTTAGAAGGTGAACTGGCCGGACTTGGCGTGCGTGTAGCCTACCAATTCATGGCGCTAGCCAAAGGCTACAAGGGCAAAAAAGCTGGCAGCATGGAGAAGATCGACGCTGCCGAAGCCGAGGCGCTCAAGTTGTTTGAGCGTGGGATGGACCTGATGTACGCCCGTGGTTTGTTGGATGAGTCGACCACCGCCGACTATGAAGAAAACAAAGGCATCTCGAAGCCTGATGCTATTGTGCAAGAGCCCGAAGAGCCAACGCCAGTTACATCGACTACCGATGAATGGGAAGACGCGACCGTGCCAGAGGCGGTGGAGCCTTCAGCTCCAGTTGACGCCGCCGACTCCATCACACCAAAGGCAGAAGCACCTGCACCGTACTACGGCACGGAAGAGGTCAACGTCCTCGGCAACAAGATCAAAGAGACTGCGGAAAAGATTGCAAGCGACTACATGGTCGGTGACGACGTGCGTGTTGGTAACGTTCCGGGTGTTGTGGTTGGTACAGAGGGCGACTACATCAAGTTCCGTCCTGACAACGCGGTATCGCCTAAAGCATATCAGCGCGTGCCTAAACGCAATGTGACCTTCGTATCTCGGCCCAATACCGTAGCTAAATCTGCTGCGTCTAAGTCTGCAGACCAAGAGAAGAAGTTTGGTTCTGAACAAGGCAAGCTTAACGCCGACATGGGCGGCCTGATCCAGTTGCTCGGTGCCAATATGTACGCCGCAAGCATCGCCGAGGTGACTGTAAAAGAGTTGCTGCAAAACGCGTTCGACGCCGTGAAGGGTGCAGTTTCCGATAAGAAAGCCCCATCGCTGTACAAGACCGGCGAGATCACGATTGAGTTCAACGGCGACGACCGCACTATTACGATCCAAGACAACGCACGCGGTATGACACCTGAGATCGTGCGTGATGCGTTCTTCACTGTTGCAGGTTCAGATAAGTCTGACCTCGACCCAAGCGAACGAAGCGGTGGTCTTGGCCTTGCCAAGATGGGCTTTATGCTTGGCGCGGAGCGTTTGATTCTCGATACTGTGCGTGACGGCGTGCGCGTCACTGTTAACACATCTGCCAAAGACATTGCAGATAGCAAGTTTCAAATCGTCAAGAAGCCCGCACCCAAGGGCGAGCACGGCACGACTGTTACTGTAAAGATTCCTGAGTACTACATCGACCCCAAGACCGGCGAACAGAAGACAATCTATTTTTCAGACAACGCAAGCTACTACGACGCGCTCAAACAGCCGCTGATTGGTCCTGTGCAAGTGACTGTTAAGAAGACCGGCTTCTTCGCAGAGTCTGAGGTACTGCAGGTTGGCGTTAACTTTCCAAAACAAAACTACCAAGAGTTCAAGGTCAACTTTGGTTGGGGCTCTGCCGACATTTATTTTGGTAAGACCCGCAAAGAAGGCTACGGTATTAAGCACCAAGTGTTGTCTAGTGGTGTGTATCAGTTCAACACTGAGTTCTCTCTGTCGCAAACAGAAAAGATTCCGTTCGACATTATTGTCAACGTTAAGCCCAATGTTGAAGCCAAGCACCCAGACTATCCGTTTGAGAATAGCCGCGAGCGCTTCAAAGGTCGTTTGAAAGAAGACATTGAGTCTTTAGCTTTGTACCTTCGCCAGATTGCGTTGGGGCATGAGGCTGCTAACTTAAAAGAGAGCTTCCAAAACATCGTGTCGATGCCTCGCCTCGACCTCGGTGCAGACGTTGCCGACGCTAGTAAAAAGTTGCACAAAGCGTTTGATAAGCGCACTGGTAGAGAGTCCACTGGCGAATTACCACCTCTGCCACAAGAAGTCAACATCACAGGCACGCAAGTCATTGCACGCGACACCGGCAAGGTGCTGGCCGACCGCGCTAAGAAAGAAGAGAAGCAAACTAAGGGCTCGTTCACTGCCGAAACCGCTGCACCAACACGCAGCGAGTTTATGACGCAGATGGATCAGGACCCCAAGCTGCCGATCTTCCACAACAACACCAACGTCGACCTGCTTGAAGTGGGCCGACAGTACGGCAATCCGGAAGTGTTCTTCGCTGAACTCGGTACTCTGTTAGTAGAGATGAAGGAAGCACTGGGCAACAGCCGCATGTATGGCTACGATGTGCTCAAGCCTGAGAACTTGTTCTTCGCAGGGATTTCGGTTGACAAGAAGTACGGTGGCGTGCATATTAAGGTGCCGTACAAGGCAGTATTGCTGAACCCGTTCTATAGCTTCGGTGCTAAAACGCTGTTCGGTGTGCGTCAGCAACTGCTCAATACAATGATTCACGAGGTCGCTCACACGGGCGACATGGACCACGGTGTTGGACACAACACTCAGATGATTAAGGTCGAACAGTACTTGGCAGATCAAGGGCTGTACGACTATTTCCGTGATGCTATTCTCGAGGTGCTTGTTCGCCACGAGTCTGCATTTACTGCAATGAGGGAAGCTTATGGACAGTCAACAACTCAAAACACTGCAAAATCTCTTGAAGACTACGGAAGCAAGTCCTCCGCAGCACCGGATGGAGGAGATGGAGGTAGCAGCGTTTACCAACTGGGAGCTGTACCGTCAGGAGAACGACTCGGAGGGGATGGCGATATACGCCCCGCTGCTCCAACTAATCCGCTCGTCGGAGTCCGTCGATCAGGTGCTCCAGAAGGCGGGGCTGTCGCCGACACCAGCGTAAAAGGTAAGTACAGCCTACACCCATCTGTTGTTGAGGCGATTAACCGCAACGATGTCAACGGCGCATTGCGTGCGTTGGCGCAGAATACATCAGGACTTTTTGCTGACCTTGCCACACGCTTGGCAGAGCTAAACCTGCCGTCGTCGATTGGGTTCAAGCAAGGGCGTGACTTGGTGCGTCGCGCGATTGATGCACGCACTAGCCAGCAACAGACGCGACTGTTTGCGTACATCAGCCGCATGTACCCAGATTTGTACGACAAATACTTTAAGAATTATGACCGTTCTGAAAACTTAGAGCAGGTGGCAGCTGGTCTGCGTGAGTTTGAAAAGGCCAAGTACAACAAGGCGCCCGTCGCCGCCGAGTACGCTGATGTAACACACGTCTTCAACAAGACCATGCCGGGCCTCACCGCACCCGGCGCGTTCTACCCTGCGTTTGATGCGATCGACCTGAACCCACACCCACAGCTTGGCACTTCAAACCGTGTGTTCTTGCACGAGGTTGTGCACGCTGCGACAGAATACTTGTTGTTTGGTGGTGCTCCGTTGACTGATCGTCAGCAAGCTGCTGTTGCTTCTCTGTATGAGATGTACAACTACGCACAAGAAAAGCTGCCACCCAACCAGTACGGGTTCACCAACATATCCGAGTTCATTGCTGAAGCAATGACCAACAGCGACTTCCAAAAGAAGCTCAAGACTGTTTACTACAAGCAAGAGAAGTCGACCATCTTCAACTCGTTGGTGCGTACCATCATGCGCCTGTTCGGGAAAGACAACCTTGCCTCTGCAGCTATGTCGGAAGCAAACGAGTTGTTCTCGGCGTACCGCCCAACCGGTATCGTCAATATCGGCCCTCGCTTCTCTAAGCGCGTGCGTGGCCCTATCAGCAAGCCAGACACATGGCGCACTGCCGAGTCGGTGCAGCAGACGATTACTGGCATGGTCAAAGACGCAACGTTGGGCCGCATGTCGATGGCCGATATGTTCAAGGATATTTCCGGCTCTCTATGGAGTGCAAGTGGTTGGGCTGTTCGTGCAGCTGCGCTGCCGATCATGCCGTTGCGCTTGATGAAAGACTTGACCCGCACCAAGTTCCCACAGATCACCGGTGCCGTGGACATCGTCGAGCAGATGACTACCTATCGTGGCCATAAGCTCAAGATCGCTGAAAACATCACACAGAGCTGGGCACAGCTGCAAGCCAAGTTTCCAAAGCAGTCGTCCCTCATGGGTCGCATAATGATCGAAGCTACCATCCGTAGCCGTGACCCAGATGCAGGTGTGCCTGCCGGTGCTGCGCCTGATGCACTCGACAATGCTTGGGCTGCTTTGCGCCCTGAGTTCAAATCGCTGTACCGCGATGTGCGCGACTTCTACGCCGACTCCGTCAAAGAGATGGTGAAGGAAATGAAGCAGCGTGCCATGCAGTTGCCCAAGGCTGAACGCCAAGCAATGATTAAGAAGATCAACGACCAGTTCGGCCCCGGTAAGTTAGTAGCCCCTTACTTCCCACTGCGCCGCTTCGGTAACTTCTGGATGCAGGTTGGTAAAGGCAACTTCAAAGAGTTCTATTCTTTCGAAAGCCCAATGGGTCGCTATCTCGCGTTCCAAAAACGCAAGCGTGCACTCAGCAAAGGCAACGCCCTGCAAAAAGCGCTGGTCGACACCATGCGTATGGGTAACGGCATCTCTGAGCTGTACAACAAGAACGTCTCAACAACCGACGTGCTTCGCGATACACAGGAGCTAATCAACGGCTTGTCTTCCACCAATGTGCAAGACCTCAAGAAAGAGCTGAACGACAGCTTGAACCAGTTGATCTATTTGTTGCTGCCACAGCAGAGTATGCGCAAGATGTTCATCAACCGCCGCGCCATTCAAGGTGCGAGCGGCGACATGCTTCGTGTGTTTGCTTACACCGCAGTGCACAGCGCATACCAACAGGCCCGCTTCAAATACGCCGACAAGTTTGTCTCTAACATCAACAACGCCAAGGAATACATCGACGAGTTTGCAAGCCCAGAGCGTGCATCCGTCTACCGTGACTATGTGCATGAGTTGGAGAAGCGTACACAGAACGTGCTCGGCGTGGAAGATAAGAGCCCTGCGGCCAAGGTTGTGGGTGGCATCACCAACACCACATTCTTCTTCATGCTGACTGCACCGGCCAGTGCCCTCTTGAACATCATCGGTGCTACGGCAGTGACGATGCCTTATATCGGTGGACGCTACGGTTACGCTAAGACCAATGCACTGATGTTGAAGAACTTGGCTCGGTACACTGCGTCAACACCAAAGCGTTCGTTGTTGCCGCTGGTAACAGGTGACTTCTCGAATGTGTCTTTCCCATCCATCGTAGAGGGTGGTGGATTGAGCCCGCTGCTTCAACGCGCAGCCGACCGCTTCGTGACTGACGGCGACATCAACATCTCGATGACCAACGACATTTTTGAGTTGGGTGATCGTCCTTCTGACTTGTACACCGGTAGAACCAGTGCGGTGAAGAAGGTGTTGTCGGCAGTGTTCCATCAAGCTGAACGCCTGAACCGCGAAGTCAGCTTGCTCTCAACATTCGAGCTGGCATACGACAAGTACAACGGTGCTGAGAAGAAAGACTTGCGTGGCGTCATCGAGCGCGATGCAAACGGTAAGGCACTGACTTACACCCCAGACGAAGCGTTTGAGATTGCTATCGGAGAAGCACGAGACATTGCTGGTATCTCCTTGGGTGACTTCTCTCGTCAGATGAAGGGTCGTATCTTTACCGTGCCCGGCGTCAACTTGCTGACCCAGTTCAAGCAATACGCTATCACCGCCACCTATGCCATCTTGCGTAACTTCTATTTGACTGTTGCTGCACCGTTCAACAACGCTGAACTTGCAGAGTACCGCACTCAGATGGAGAAGGACAAGCTGCCACAGAATGTGATCGACCAACGCATCGCAGAAGCAGACCAGATGCGCAGAGAAATCTACCGCGAAGGTCGTCGCCGTCTGGCTGGTATCTTGGGTATGACATTCATGTACGGCGGTGTTGCTGCTATGCCATTCTTCTCGCTTGGTCTTGGTACGCTCATCAAGGCAGCCTTCTCTGGTGACGACGATGACGACGAGTTCTTTAACTGGGAAAACTGGTTCTACAACTACATGGTCAGCGAAGTCGGCGGTGCTGCTGGTGCTATGTTTGCCAAGATGGGCATGTCCGAGAAGGGCGCAAAAGAGTTGGGTGAGAAAACAGGTGCGGCAATCGCACGCGGTCCCGTCTCTGCTGTCACCGGTGCAAGCTTGTCAGATCGTGTCAGCCTCGACTTAAAGAACCTCTGGTATCGCGAAGGCAAGTATTCCCCCGATGCGCGTGAGACGGTGAAGGAAGAAATCATTGCGAACTTAGGTCCGTCCGTTGGTCTCGGTTTGAACTGGGCAGACGCGTATAAGTTGGCAAGCGAAGGGCAATACGCCCGTGCGTTTGAAACTGCAGCCCCTGCGGTTGTGTCCAAACCCGTGACTGCTTATCGTCTTGGTACTCAAGGTGCGACAACCCGTGGTGGCGATGTCATCGGTGGTTTGTATTCAGACCAATTCTCTTTGTGGGAGTTGTCGTTGCAGTCCATTGGTTTGCAGCCAGAGAAGTTGGCAGTCACTCAGAAGCGTGCTATCCAAGCCAAGACCTACGAGCAGAAGGTGCTCGATCGCAAGACCGCATTGATGAACCGCATTTGGATGGAGCGTGAGTCACCAGAAGGACTTGAGGCCGCGCTGGAAAAAGCAGCGGAGTTCTCGATGAAGTACCCCGAAGTGGCGATTACACCGAAGTCGATTGCAGATTCGTTTGAAAGCCGCAACGAAGCGAAGGCCAAGGCCGAGGCGATCGGCGCCAAACTCAACGAGAAGTTACTGCCCCGTACATACCCAATGTTGGGTAAGTAAAAAAAGACCCCGCACTAGGCGGGGCTCAAGAGGGGTTCATGAAGCTTACGGAGATAAGCGTGGGTATTGTATTACTTAATCCGCCAAACTCGCAATCCTTTAAACCCGTCTTCAATGACGGGCTTTATTGCTACTCTGAAACCAAGGCGACGAGTTGTTGCCAACACCGATGTTCTGCCTTCCTCTAGTTTTAGGCAGGGCACGAAGAACGACGTGCCCCGTTTGAACTTTCGCCAGTCGATTCGGTAATCAAGGTCATTGATTCTCATCTTGCTCTTCGGTGTCGTCGTCAGATGCGGCGTCAACAAAAAGACTTGGGTCAATGAAGTCGCCCTTCGAGCAGTCAAACTCAAACGCGTCCACCGGTGGGATGCCGCTGATCTTCGTGCCTTTGGCCATACGCTTCTTCACCACGCCGACATAGACGCCGTCGGTTGTAAGCGACGCCAGCACATCCTTCAAAGTGATTTGATGCTCTGCACACCAAGTGCGTAGCTTCTTCGCGATGATGTACAGCTTCTGAGTGTCCGGCTCCATACGGATGATGAGTTCGCCCTGCGGCTCCAAGACAGGAAGCATCTCCACCCCCGTTCGCTTGTCGGCTTGGTCATTGATAACCAAGGTGTTGCGGCGGTGCTCGTTCCAGTATTCACCGATTACGCTGGCATGTGTCGTGGCTGGTGGCTTGATCTCGGTGCGCATTTGGGCAAATTGCTTGAGCATCCACTTGAACACGCGACCCACATCAATGTCGATGATGCCGAGTCTCTTGGCAAACAAAGCACCTGCGATATTGCAAGCGGCTACGCCTGACCAGAAGCGCTCACGGTTGGTGAAGCCGACTTTCTCGTCGATCATGCGCTGAACTTGCTTGACCTCAAGGATGCGCTCTTCCAAGTTTTCTACCAAGTCGCGGATGTAGATGCGTCCGGCGTGGCCGTAGTTGGTATAGAGCTTGGGGTACAGCTCGTCAGCTTCCTGCTTCGTCATCAGCTTTGTCTCAGGAATCTGATACTCAATCACACGCATCAGCTCGCCGTCGGGTGTGGACTTCAGCGCTTTCAACTTGTCGACTGCCGATGCGTTTGACGAGCACAGCAGGATGGTCTGCCACTTCGCCATGTTCTTGCGCTCAGAGTTTTCGCTAGACTTCATCCGCCCACGGCCTCGGCCTTGTGAAACTGCGTAGGCAAAGTCAGAGAAGTCGTCCGGCTTCATCTTGGTGATCTCGTCGCAACCCAAGCCGATGTTGTTCATAACGCCAAGGCGGTGCAGTCGCACGTTCAAGGTGTCGCGCTCGATCAGCATCAACTCTTCAGGGTGCCCATACACGCTGTGCATGGCCTTGATTGCGGTGGTTTTACCGGTGCCCGACTCGTTGTTAATCATGTTGATGATCGCACCCTTCAGATTCAGGTGACGCATCAGGGGTGCGCCGAACGCAGTAAAGAACCCAAACGCATGGGGCTCGAACCCTTGCTGGTCGTACGCGTTTACGACCGACTGCCATTCTTCATACGAACCGACTGGGGTGAACCAGTCTGCCAACTCCGCCGTATAGCTAGATGGTGGGCTGTACTTCTCGCCCTCTGCGGTGACCTCGGTGTCGCCGATGATGAATGACTTGTTCTTGTCGGTCCAGCCAAACTGTGACCTCATAATCTCTGCTCCTTCTCTAAACTGCAACTCCTTCACGGAGCGAACGATGTAGGCCATGATGCTGTCCATCTGCTTTTTCATGGCAACCACACCAAACCAAGCCAGCTTCTCACGCAACTTGTCTGTGGTCAGCAAGTCAACGATGGGAAGGGCGAACTCTTTGATGCCGTCGCGGGGGGTGTGCAACCGCATCCATATCGTCTCGCCAGCTTGCGGGTCTTTCAACCGCTTGACCACATACAGGTCGTGCTCATAGACCATGTCGGGTTCGGGATCGTCGTTGCTTGATTTGCAATAGACGCCGCCGTTCTTACCTCTGAAGTACGGAAAGGGATAGTCGGGTATGTGGTAGGTGACGGTCTTTTCTTCCGTCTTGAACTCAACCGTGTTGTCTTCTTCCGTCGCTTCTGCAATCTCAACGCCCAAAGTGATCGGGCACTTGATCTTGCCTTTGTGGATACACCCATCGCAACCGGTGGGGTGAATGGCTTCCCATGACTCGCAGGTGTATGGCCCTACGATTTTCATCACCTTCTCGACGGTGGCGTCGGGGTCGTACTCAGGGTGCTCACGGGATATGTCGTGAATGGCGGTGTCGGCGTCGGTACAGAACTTGGCGATGGAGAGCGCGGCTCGCCAACGGGGTTCTTCCAATGACTGCTGGTCTGCGATAGCCTTGGCGATCTGCAAACAGCCCGTGCCGTTCACGTTTCTGTCTAATATGATCTGGAACCGGTGCTGGCGGTTACCCATCAGCGCCTTGGTCATGCTGTCTGCGAATGTGGGCAGATAGTCTGGTGTCTCGTCCATCACGCCGAGCGCGTCTCTGATTGCGGCGAACGGCACCGGTGCCGACTCCAACATCATCTTCACCTCAAGCGGTGGCTCTGCTTTGTGGTTCAGTGTGTCAGGCATCCGCAGAATAGATGCGGCATCTGCCGTACGGCTAGGGTCAGCTTCGAACCCGAACTCGGCACACTTGGACTTGAGCACCATCGCAACATTCACCCACTCTTTGCGCGACACAGCTTCGGTCAGCGGCCAATAGACATGCAGTCCACGACCAGAGTTCACCAGCGTCGGCTTGGGCAAGCCAGCTTGCCTGCAAAAATCTTTGAGGGCACTCAGCCCTTCAGCTTGATCGGCGTAGGGCTTACCTGCACCGCAGTCAACGTCCAACCAGAACGCCTTGATGTTTTTGACATTGTCGTTCGAGCGCGAGCCGTCTGCCTCGTACTTTGAACACGCGAAATAAACATCGTACCCTTGCGCTAATAGTTTCTCTGTCTCATCTTCTACCCCTTGTAAATCCTCGACAAACACCTGCCGAGGATGGCCTGTCTTCTTTAGACCGACCACGCAGTACCACCCATCCGTGGACAGCACCGCCGACAGTAAATCTGCTCTTGTCATAGCCGCCTCAAAACCGCAAAAATGATGCGCCCGATGGGACGCGGCAGTCCCACCGGTACGCTACTCAGGAAAGATAGCCAACGCGCTTGAGCATCTCGACGATCTTCTCTTCGTGAACTTTTCGTGGAATCCATTCGCCGGTGAACCACTTGTAGATGGTCATTCGGCTGACTCCAAAGTATTCAGAGACTTCTCGCACGGGATACTCACGCTTGATGCAGAAGCGACCGAGTTTGACCCCGATACTTCTGCTGTCTGCATCTGCGTTAGCTTTGACTATTCGTGATGCGTAACCTCGGTTATCACTCACTCGTCGTCAGTCCATTTGCTGAGCACATCCGAGAATTCCTTTTTAGGGGCTGGCTCGGCGGCTTTCTTTGAGACGCGCTTTGTAGGCTCGGGCACTTCACCGTCGTCAGCTTGGGGGGCTGGTGCGGCGATGGCCTTCTTCTTCACGTTGTCAGTCTGTGCAGGTGTTTGCGTGACTGCGGCTTTTGCGGCAGGGCTGTCGCCTTTTTCTTTGGCAACCAACCACTCGTCGCGAGACAAGAAACGCACGGGTTTGAACGTCAGCTTGGGGGTGTCGCTGTCGCTGTCCATACGCATCTCTGTTACCAGTGTGCCGATACTCTTGCCTTGAGCGCCGACATACTTGGCATACTGTTGGAACGGCATCTTGTCGGTGTCGCCACGGCCAAAGATTGACTTAGCGGGAAGCACCAACTGGAACACGTCGCCTTCAACGTCGTCGGCCAACAAGACAGCCAAGCGTTGCTGATAGCGGCAAGCGCGTGAATCGCCTTGGCCAGAACCTTTGATGTTTTGTGGGCAACCTTCGCAAGAAGAGTGCTGTGGGTACTCGATGCTGGCATCGGGCTTGTCACCGTCGTTTGACCAGCAGTCAGGATGAGATGCCTCACCCGCGACATACTTACCGGCGTAGAACGAGCGAGACACTTTGGCCGCACCATTGACGATGACGATGTTCATCGCACGGTTTTCGTTCTTGGCGATTTCTTCGCCGCTGACCATCATACGGAACACACCACCTCGAATAGAGATGCGCTTCATGCCGGTGTTACCAGCCAAAGCTTTGGTCATGTCATCGAGGCCGACTTCCTTCAGGTAGTCAGGCAGGTTGTTGCTAAAGAGGGCGAGTTCGTTACTCATTTGGAGTTCCTTTGATAAAGTTGTATATGACATTTGCGTTGTGCACCAGACTTTCGGCTGATGCGGAGTCCCTGTTCTGTTTCATCAAAACAAGGGCTTGATCTACCGCACGCTCTCGGTAAAACATTTGGTCGCGTTCCTTCTGGTACGCTAGATTCTTTTCTTGCTCATCCATTACTTTCTCCGGATTGTGATTTCATATTCGCGGTCGATGTTCAG
>JACCDO012086628.1_pt1 | contig 13666 bp, 21 predicted proteins | sample 7446101 | NCBI WGS metagenome assembly JACCDO01 (sample SAMN15323440, study PRJNA562643) | freshwater metagenome | isolation source: river surface water | place: USA:Blue River Watershed | collected 2017-08-16
GAATCCGTGGCATCAACAGCAAAATCAGAGGTGGAGAAGTTCAACACACGGGTGTTGTACCATTTCTCAAGAAGTTTGAAGCAACTGTCAGATGTTGCACGCAAAATGGCATACGAGGTGGATCCGCGACGGTCCACTTCCCCATCTGGCACCAAGAAATAGAAGACATCCTTGTTCTTAAAAATAACAAGGGTACGGAGGATAATCGTGTTCGCAAACTTGACTACAGTATTCAAATCAGCAAACTCTTCTATGAGAGGTTCATTCAGGACGGCGAAATCACGCTTTTCTCCCCGCATGATGTACCTGGACTATATGATCGCTTTGGACTGCCTGGCTTTGATGATCTCTACTGTGCATATGAAAAAGATTCGACCATTAAGAAAAAAACTGTTAAAGCACAAGAACTTATTCTTAACCTTCTCAAGGAACGTGCGGAAACGGGTCGTGTCTACATTATGAATATTGACCATTGTAATTCTCATAGTTCATATAAGGATCAGATTACAATGAGTAATCTATGTCAAGAGATTACAGAACCTACTACACCAATTCAACATATCGATGACGATAATAACTCCGAAGTTGCTACTTGTATTCTTTCTGCAATTAATGTAGGGAAAGTTAAATCGGATGAAGAACTTGAAGATCTTTGTGATCTTTCTGTTCGTGCTTTAGATGAAATTATTGATTATCAGCAGTATCCTGTTAAGGCAGCAGAAAACTTTACTAAGCGTCGTAGATCTCTTGGAATAGGTTATATTGGACTTGCCCATTACCTGGCAAAACTTGGATTCAATTATGATTCTCAAGAAGCATGGGATGCCGTACATGGTCTTTCGGAATCTTTCCAGTATTATCTGTTAAAAGCATCTAACCAACTGTCTAAAGAAAAGGGACATTGCGAATACTTCGATCGTACCAAATATGCTGATGGTATTCTTCCCATTGATACATACAAAAAAGATGTAGACGAAATTACTTCTATTGCATATCAACATGATTGGGAAAGTCTTAGAGCATCCATCCTGGCTCACGGTCTCAGGCACTCAACACTGTCCGCACAGATGCCATCGGAGAGCAGTTCCGTTGTGTCAAATGCAACTAATGGAATCGAACCACCTCGTGGATACTTGTCCATTAAGAAATCCAAGAAAGGACCACTCAAACAGATTGTTCCTCAATATCAATCTCTTAAGAACAATTATACGCTTCTTTGGGATATGGAGTCCAATCGTGGTTATATTAATATTGTTGCTGTGATGCAAAAGTTCTTCGATCAAGCAATTTCTGGAAATTGGTCTTATAATCCAGAAAATTATCCAGATAATGAAGTCCCAGTTTCAGTAATGGCTCACGATATGCTTTATTCATATTCGGTTGGTTGGAAAACAAGTTATTATCAAAATACATATGATATTAAGACTGATGAAGTAGTTGAAGAACAAAAACCAGATCTTCAATCTCTCCTAAATGATATTATGAGTTCTGAAGAAGAAGACTGTGAATCATGTAAAATTTGATTTTCATAACAGTTTATAATTGTAAATAATTTATGTGTGGTTGAGTAAATTTAGCAGGAAAAAGTATGAACTTCAATTTTATGAATAGAACAGAAGAAAACACCGAAATCAAAGGAATGACCGTATTTAATACGGAAAAGGTGGATACTAAAAAACAACCTATGTTTTTTGGAAAACCCTTAGGAATCCAAAGATATGATTCATATAAGTATCCTATTTTTGATAAATTAACAACTCAACAACTAGGATACTTCTGGAGACCTGAAGAAGTGTCTCTCCAAAAGGATCGTGGAGATTATCAAACACTTCGCCCAGAACAAAAGCATATCTATACTTCCAATCTAAAGTATCAGATTATGCTTGACTCTGTTCAGGGTCGTGGTCCTGGTATGGCATTTATCCCATATTGCTCACTTCCAGAACTGGAAGCGTGTATGGAAGTATGGGGATTTATGGAAATGATTCATAGTCGTTCTTACACATATATCATTAAAAACATCTATTCAGATCCATCTGAAGTGTTTGATACTATTATTGGGGATGAGCGTATTCTAGAACGCGCTAAGAGCGTTACAGAGTCTTATGATGACTTTATTCAATCCGCACAACAATATGGTGTATCTGATGCTTGGATGCACAGACTTGAAGGAGTATCATACGCAAAGGAAACAATCAACGATGTTAAACGAAAACTGTACAGAGCAGTCGCAAACGTTAATATTCTTGAAGGTATTCGCTTCTACGTTAGTTTTGCTTGTAGTTTCGCTTTTGGCGAACTCAAACTCATGGAAGGATCAGCAAAAATCATTTCATTGATCGCTAGAGATGAAAATCAACATTTAGCACTCACTCAAAATATTTTGAATAAATGGAGAGAAGGTGATGATCCTGAAATGAAGCAGATTGCTAAAGAAGAAGAAGAGTGGGTTTATGCAATGTTTGATCGCGCAGTAAACGAAGAAAAGAAGTGGGCAGATTATCTGTTCAAGGATGGTAGTATGATTGGTTTAAATGATAAACTGTTACAACAGTATGTTGAGTGGATTGCAAATCGTAGAATAAAAGCAATTGGTCTCAAACCTCAGTATGATATTTCAGCAAACAATAACCCACTTCCTTGGACTCAGCACTGGATTTCCTCCAAAGGACTTCAGGTTGCTCCACAGGAAACTGAAGTCGAATCATATGTAGTCGGAGGTATCAAACAAGATGTTACCAAAAATACTTTTGCAGGATTCCAATTATGATGAATGGTGCGAACAGGAAATCCTGAACGCATACAAAGAAGCAGCTGAATGTGATGAATTTATGTTTGGTGATTATAACTATTATAAAGAATGGTTAGGAAAAAATACAAATGATATTATGTAATTTTAGGAGAGTATAACTCTCCTTTTTTTATAAATAAATAAAAGTAAAATAAAAATTAAAAAATGAACTCTGTTAATCTTTACGAAGCATATACTGCTGTTTATGATGAAGATCTGCGAGAAGATATTCTTTCATTGGAAGAAGATTTTGAATTTATTGATGAACTTTCTGATAATGAACTTGACCAAGTAATGGAAGAGATTATTGTTGAAGAAAATCTCAATATAAATGAATGCTTTGGAATGTTTGATAATTTTCTCATTGAAGCAAGAGTAACTTCTTCCGAAGATCGTCCAGAATCTGGTAGGTCAAGAGTAACTTCTAGCAAAGCTGAAACAGAAGCAAGAAAGCAAGCAGTGGCTGCCGCAAAGGAAAGAGTTGCTGCTAGAAAGCAAGCGAGAAAAACTAAAGAAAAAGAAGAAAGATCTCAAAGAAGAACAGAAAGAGTAGAAAGAATTAAAGGTTCTATTTCTAGAGTTGCTAAAAAAATTGGAAAGAAATTGACTGTTGGTGCGGAGAAAGCAAAAAGAGCACTTCAGGGAAGAGATTCTGCCTCTGAGAGAAAGGTTCGTCAGGCAAAGATCAAAATGCGTGATGTTGCTCGCAAGGGCATTAGAAAGGCAGTAACAGGTGAGAGAGGGCAGACTAGACCTCCTGCTGTAACTGCAGGAAAGACTGAAAAGGCATCTTCTGGGGACTATACACCCCCCTCTAAGAAGACTGTAGGTAAAGAGGTTAAAGATGCTGCTAAGAGGGCAGTCAGTGGCGCTTATAGAGGCGCTGGAGTTGGTAGAAGGGACACAGCATCAAGTGGTGGTATTTCTTCTCGTGGTGGTTCTATGGGTTCTGAAGGATCAAGGGGAAGAGCACTTCCTCCAGTAGGAAAAACTAAGTCTGGTAAAGATCTTTCTCCTCAGCAGAGAGGTATGCAAACCGCTGCTCAAAATGCAAGACTTGCAAAGAGACTTGGTGAGGACTTTGAAATTCTTGCAGAAATGATTCTTGAGGATCTAATCAACGAAGGTTATGCTGAAACCTTTGAAGAGGCATTCACTGTTCTTGAGTCATTCAGTGACTATGAAGTAGGTGAAATTGCTGAGGGTTATTTGACTGAAGAGAGAGAAGATCATTTTGATGCTATTCTTGAGCACCTAGTTGCTGAAGGATATGCTGATACAAATAATGCAGCACTTGTTATTATGGCAAATATGAGTGAAGAGTGGAGAAATGAGATTTTAGAAAATCTTTGATAAAAAAATTATAACACTTTTAAAGAGGTCTTGACAAGACCTCTTTTTTATTGCTATACTAGGTTTGTCGCCTTTTGAGATAGCTTGTAGTCTCTAAGAAACTCCGGTACTCTTGATAACAACTTCATAAATTCTTTCTACTTCACTACTAAAGAATTTACCTTCAACATTGGTATTGTAATAATCTTCTCTTAAGATTACATCTCTTTTAAATTGTTCCATGGTTTCATAAAAACTCATAGATTTCTTATGAGGACATAAGTACAATATTTCTCGGAGAAACTTATCTTCTCCGAGATTTTTTACATCTTGAATTAGTTCATCACAAGAACCATAATATTTGGCCCAATCACTTTCTTTCTTTTTTCTGCGTCCTGTTTTACGATCTTTTTGTCTTGTCCAAAAAGTTTTTTTGCCAACATATTTTTTATTATTCGTCAGATTTGTAATTAAATATACAAACCCTTCCATATCTTTAGGTACTTCTATAAATTCTTGATCATTATACTTCCAAGTCATTCAATCAGTATTTCTAATATGACTATGTATGCTTTGATTCTTATGGTAGTATTGATATATAGATAAAAACTTTCATGAAATTTTTTAAAGCAATTAAAAAATTTATTTCTCACTTGACACATGAAGAAAAACAGGTAGTATATGAACACAATCGGGAAGTTGAAAAATCCGATTCAAAATCTATCGAGGAAGAAACTATCTTGGAAACCACATTTGAAAATTATTCGGTAAATCAAGTTAGGGAATGGGCAATAAAGAAGATTGATCTTCTTCATGAAGCAGATAGGCATAGGAATGCTAAAGCACTTGCTGCAGAATTTGATGAATGGATTAATGTTCCAAAAGGTACTGTAGAACTTGATTATCTTTGTTTGGAAAATGATGACTGGACAGATGAACAGGAAGTTGATGTTCGGTAAACCAAATGATTGACAAAACCTAAATATTAACTTATTATGTACAAACCCACTTAAGTGGGTTTTTTATTATTAGTCCTTGAAGTGACAATTAGAGCCGTGGAAGATGCCCTTCGAGAGTTGGGTGTACCCCTCTTCTATACGGATGTAGAGTTCAATTAAAATTAATGCAACAATTCTTTACTGTAGCCCTGCCCCTTCTGGCATCGGTTACAACCAATGTGGCAACACTGCCTGTATTTCCTCCCTTGACGACACCTCCAGTGCCGTTTTCTGTTATTAAGGAGTTTGAAACTACGACAGCGACCAAAGAGGTTGCTCCCGAAAAGCCAAAAGAGAAAAGGCTAATTTGTAAAGGGTGTTCAGAACATGAGAACCTTGCCTTGGAATATTTCCAAGACCAAGGAATTAAAGACAGAAACGCCCTCGCTACTATCCTGGGCAATATTAAGCAAGAATCTATGTTCGTGCCTAATATTTGTGAAGGTGGTAGTAGGACTCAGTACCATCACTGCGGTCGTGGTTATGGTCTGATCCAATGGACATCTGCCGATCGTTATTATGGATTGGGTGATTTTGCTAAGAAGTTTGGTGGTTCTCCATCAACACTTCCAACGCAACTTCGTTATCTAACGACTGAGGTTCAATGGAAACGAATTGAAGACCGGATGAAAACTCCTGGTAAGTCTATCAATCGTTACATGAACTATGCGTATAGTTGGATTGGTTGGGGCATTCATGGTGCTCGCACACATTATGCTCATGAGTATGCTAACCGACTGATCACGGTAGAAGTTTGATACAATAGAATAACCTAAATACGGGGGAGTGCTTCGGAACTCCCCTATGATTAACTTCAATTTTGGTAAAAAGAAACCAGATAAAAAACAACTCATAATACTCAGTATTGTATTATCAACTATTGTTGTAACATTGTCCCAATGTACTGGGGTTTCAGAAAATGGACTTTGGGACTTATTGGATGAGATTCAAAGAAAGTATTTTCCACAAACTATTTTTAATGAGATTTTTATTCAAGATCCTAACAAAGTAGAACGCAGAGTCAAACGCGATGTCGATAAGGCAATTCGTAATGTAACACTGGAGTATGATCGGATTATTTCCGATTATGATAAAAAATTTAAACAAAGATATGTTGAAAAACCTATTGATTTAAATCTTCAAACTGGAGAGTCAAGATTGCTTGGAGGAGAAATGAGAATCTGTGCTGTATGGGTTGACGACTGCCCAAAAAATTGACTATATAAACATATCTTATTTTATTGGAGATTATTATGTCTACATCACAAGAACTACTAAATGCTTTTGAAAATTGGAAAGTAGAAGACGAAAAATTTACTGCGGGAAATAATGCTGCAGGTACTCGTGCCCGTAAGGCACTGCAAGAGGTTGCCAAACTAGTCAAGACCCGTAGAGGTGAGATTACTGAAGAGAAGAACGCCAGGAAAGAAGCAAAGGGGGCTTGACACCTCTAGACCATAATGGTATCCTATAAGGGTGGTTGAGAGATCGACCACCACCAACTTAACCAAAACACTTGACAAGTTAAAATTGTTCTAGTATAATGGTTAAGTTCTTATGTCTCAGTAACTCAGTGGACAAGAGTATCCGCCTTCTAAGCGGTTAGCCGTAGGTTCGAATCCTACCTGAGACGCTTGGAGTTTATCTCCATACATAAAAGTGATAGAGGGTAAGTCACTGTTATATCCTTATGAGGTATATCACACTTACTCCATCAAATGCGGAGTTAGTTCAGCGGTAGAACGCTATCCTTCCAAGTTAGATGTCGTCGGTTCGATTCCGATACTCCGCTCTGAACCTTAAGGTTCTTATTCTCTTATAAATATGATTAACATATTAAGTTAATCACTATGAGAGACCAAACAAAACTAAAGAAAAATGTAGGAACTTGGAGAAAAAGAACTAAAGAACTTCTTGTCGAATATAAAGGAGGCAAGTGTGAATTTTGTGGTTATAATAAATGTGTTGAAGCACTTGAGTTTCATCACATAGATGAAACTACAAAAGAGTTTCAAATTTCTGGTTCTACAAAATCTTTAGAAAAACAAAAGAAAGAAGCAGATAAATGTTATATGTTATGTGCTAATTGTCATAGAGAACTCCACGCTGGATTTGCAATCTATCACAAACCTTCTTTTGTAAATATTCCCCAATAGTTCAGTGGTAGAACTCAAAACTGTTAATTTTGCTGTCCCTCGTTCGAATCGAGGTTGGGGAGTTGATAGGGTTGGAAATGTCTGATTCTATCATATATTTACTGCCCTCTAATGCAGTAAAAGTTGCGGAAAGTGTCTTCCGCGAGTGGTGGGCACTCACTACTCATCCAAATGTAGGTGCCAAAACCTCTCCCCAGGTCGATGTTTAAACTGGTGCTTGGGTGAATGTCAAGAGTGGGGACATAGGTAAAGTCTCCAACGCCTACCACAACCTCTGGTAGTCTATTGGTAAGGACAGGCAGACAATGCACTTGGAAACTAGGTTCGATTCCTAGACAGAGGTAACGGGGAATTAGCTCAGTTGGTAGAGCATCGCCTTTGCAAGGCGGGTGTCAGGAGTTCGAGTCTCCTATTCTCCATAAATATAAGATCATAAAACCTTCATAAAAATGAAGACTTTTAAACAATTTCAAAAACATGCAGGTGCTCTTGCACACACTGTAATTGATCCTATAACCAAAAAGAAAATAAGAGTTCCAAAAGGTTACTCTGTTCCAGTCAGAAGTCGTTCAAGTGTCGGTGGAAATGGTGATGCGGATGGTAGCAATGGAAATGGGGAATAGTGTATAAATAAATTCAAATAATTATCATTATGGTAAAATGGAAAATATAAAAGTTAGATGTAAATCTTGCAATAGAGAATTAGAAGGTATTTCATCAAAAACAGTTTCTTGTGGTTGTTCAAATATGGCAACTATAAAAAATAATAATAATATAACAGCACTTGATCTTTCTCAGATAGTCATGTTAAACTCTCCAAGTAAGAAACAAAAAACAAATTTTCTTACGAATGAGGATATTATGTGGCAAGAAGCAAGACGCCAAAGAAAAGTTAAGCGTTTAGATTTTGAAGTTCGTTAAGGACTTTTATTGGAGAGTCAATCCGATTGGCGACGGAACCTGTCTTGAAAACAGTTGAGGTGTTAAATCCCTTGGGCGTTCGACTCGCCCACTCTCCGTTTAAAATATTTAAAAAATTATTACAAATTTAATAATTTCTTCAACAGTGTTACGAGTTGAACACAATTGTTGCATCTGAAGAAGTTGTAATTAGTATATAGTAGTAATACGAATTAAAACCTATGGATCAGCACACCTATGACAATTGGGTGAAGATCAAGGAGACCTTCGAACAGTCTGGCAACACAGACAATATGTTTTATTACAGAGCATGTGAAATAGTTAAAACCAAAAGAGATCCTTTGGCAAAATTTCTTGGAGATGAGAAATGATGGAACCTGGAGATGAATTTATAAGTCGTTCTGAAGTTCAGGAGATGATCGATGCAGCAATACGACGACACAACCGTAATGCTTCTATCATTAGTATGTGCGTCGGTTGGGTGGTTCTTGCTCTATTTGCTGAGGGACTTTTGAGACTTATTGGCATTATTCCACCACTATTACCTTGGCTTAAAATTACTTTAAACTAATCTAATGGTTAAGTTTACCGAAGAAGACTTACAAGAATTACAACAAAGAGTTCTTCAACAAAAAATGCATGAACTCTTTGAAGAACCATCAACATACGAGGACGAAGAAGATGACTAAGACACTCTTGATTCTTACCCTAATTTATGTTACCCTAACAGGGTGTTGGATTTATTGGGGACTTACACACGCATATCCACAATGATTTTTCATATTGTAGAAGTACTTGCAACAAATCAGTTCTTTCTTTTCCTCTGTGGGATGGGATTGACAGTCGTTCCTTTTGCTGGTATTATGTTTATACATAGAAGTAAGTAACCGGATATCGCCTAACTTGGTCATGGCACCTGCTTTGGGAGCAGGAATAATCTTGGTTCAAATCCAAGTATCCGGATTCATAAAACAAAACTTTACTAAATTATTAAAATGATTGTAAAAGATTTGCAAAAAATGGAAAGTTTTACGGTAGAAGAATTTCAAATACACTTTGATGAACTTATTGAACGAGTTGAAAATGGAGAATCATTCATTATAAAAAGTGATTATGGTGACGCTGTTTTAATTCCTTGCAAGGGAGAAAATTGTGAAGAACTTGATGAAGTTATTCGTATTCATACTGAACATGAAGAAGGTTGTTGAGACACTTTAAAAATTGTCCACTTGACTTTCGTTCAGCAACACTCTATAATACCTAGGTCAACATTCAAAACAATGACTCTTACAGTAAAATTCAAGAAAGACATTCAAACCCTTCGTGGTGCGGCAAACGGAGATTTTTATCTTGATGTAAAGAATCCTAAACTTTATAAAAAAATTCGTCGTTACTATGAAAATGAAGGTGTTGTATTTTCTGGCGATCCTTTAGATGATTATGAGATGCTAATGGAATATGTTTATAATGATCTTGAAACTGTTGAGGTTGCATGAAAACCAAAGTTCTTCTGGAGCGTGAAGGATACCGCTTTATTGAAGCAGGTATTCTTGAGATAAACGGTAAACCCGATTATCGCTTGCAAAAGCAAAATTATTACACCAAACGCTGGAATGACATTTATCTTTTTGATAACGGTCTACAATGTTCTACTGCAATGGAAGATTTTGAATATGCGAAATGGTTAGATCCAGATAGAGTTCCTTGTTATGTGGAAGATGATGATTATGAATAGTAAATTAACATGATAACAAACATTCAAAAACTTCAGGTTACATCAGAAATTATTGTTCGTTTAAATTATAATTTCGAATTTGAAAGAAAATTAAAAGAAAAGTGTGATGAATCTATAGATTATTCAAATAATCATTCCGATAAAGTTCCTTTAGAAAGTGGTGATGCTGTTTCTACTGTTATTCACAATGTAAATGGTGAACCACATACATGGGTTGAAAATAGGAGATTTGTTGAATTTTTATATGCAAATCTTCCAAATATTCAAAAAGAATTTAAATTAATAGAAAAACAATTATCTATCTCTAATTCTTGGGTAAACCGCCATTCACGAGGTGGTGAAACTTTAGAACATACCCATCCCGGAATTGATTTGGTTGTTAGTTCTTATTTGTATTGTCCACCTAATAGTGGAAATCTAATAATTAGAGATCCATTAGAATATCATAGATGGTCTAGCTTTAATGATATATCATTAGATTACGACAAACATCAATATCCCTGGATTGAAGTACCAGTTAAAACTAATGATGTTCTCATATTTCCCGGTTGGTTAGTTCACAAAACAGAAAAAAGTAATACTGATATTGATAGATATGTAATGACTACTAACTTAAAATTTGGATTGAATAATCCAATGATGAGTCTCGGTATGACTTAAAACTAGCCCTGGTCGGGAGCAACCCCTTATGTCTAAATCTGATTTACTTAGGTGGATTGGAAATATTCTTCTCATAATTGGTTATCAAATCATGTTGTGGGGAGAATTTAAATACGGTTTAATGATAAAAGTTGTTGGAGGTTTACTTACAGTGCCTTTTGCCATTAAACTTAAACTTTGGGATGTACTATTTTTGTGTGCTTTCTTTGGTATCACCGAAATATCAAAGTTAACCCAACTTTTCCTAGTTTCATAAAACTAGGTGGTGGAGTCAAATGACCCGTTTTGTCCTCGTCGGATTGGACACTAAATATGCCGACTGGTGCGGGTGAAGATATTGCCGCCTGGTTTCCAATTTCCAGTTAAAGAATTGGTGGCGAGCCTGAGTTACGAAGGTGGGTTGCATAGACCCACCTTTTTTAGTATAATGATTGAAAACACATTGTTTTATGAAAGTTGCTTTAATTACTGGTATAACAGGGCAAGATGGATCTTATCTTGCCGAACTTCTTCTTGAAAAAGGTTATGAAGTTCATGGCATTGTTCGTCGAGCATCTTTGATTAATACTTATCGTATTGATCATATTTACAATCAAATTAAACTTCATTATGGCGATTTGACTGACTCTACAAATCTTGTTAGAGTGATTCAACAAGTTCAACCAGATGAAATATATAATCTTGGTGCTCAAAGTCACGTAAAAGTGTCTTTTGAGATGCCTGAATATACTGGTATGGTTGATGGTCTTGGAACTCTTCGTATTCTTGAAGCAGTTCGTCTTTTGGGAATGGAAAAGAAGACTAGAATTTATCAGGCATCAACATCAGAAATGTTTGGTAAAGTTCAGGAGATTCCTCAAAAAGAAACTACACCTTTTTATCCTCGTTCACCTTATGGAGTTGCAAAAGTTTATGGATACTGGATCGTCAAAAACTACAGAGAGTCTTATGGACTACATGCAAGTTCTGGAATTCTTTTCAATCACGAATCCCCTAGAAGAGGAGAAACTTTTGTTACAAGAAAAATCACTCAAGGACTATCACGCATTTCAACTGGGCAACAAGATATACTATATCTCGGGAATCTGAATGCAAAGCGTGACTGGGGACACGCTAAGGACTTTGTAGAGGCAATGTGGTTGATGCTACAACAGGATGAACCTGATGATTATGTGATCGCCACAGGAGAGCAGTATTCGGTGCGTGAGTTCGTTGAGGAAGCAGCACCATACTTTGGTATGAATATTGTATGGGAAGGTGAAGGACTAAATGAGGTTGGTATCGATAAACATACCAAAATAGAAGTTATTAGGGTGAGTCCTAAATATTTTAGACCTGCTGAAGTAGAGACCTTATTAGGTGATGCCACTAAGGCAAAGGAAAAATTAGGTTGGGAACCTAAAATTTCTTTCAAACAATTAGTTGAGGATATGTGCATTTATGGACAGTGAAAGTAAAGTATATGTTGCTGGAAATACTGGTTTAGTAGGATCCGCAATTATTCGTATGCTTCATATGAAAGGATATACCAATATTCTTTCATCTCCTTCTTATAGGTGGGACTTGCGGAAGCAAGATGATGTTGAGGCATTTTTTAGAATTAATGAACCAGAATATGTTTATCTTGCTGCGGCAAAAGTTGGTGGTATTGGTGTCAATAAAGATTATCCGGCACATTTCATTTATGATAATTTGATGATTCAGTCGAATATCATTCATGCTGCTCGTAAATTTGGTGTTAAAAAACTTCTTTTTCTTGGTTCTTCATGCATATATCCAAAAATGTGTGAACAACCTATTAAAGAAGAATATTTAATGACTGGTCCTTTAGAACCAACAAATGATGCTTATGCAATTGCTAAAATTGCCGGTATTAAAATGTGTCAAGCATATCGTAAACAGTATGGATTCAATGCAATTTCTTTGATGCCTACAAATCTCTATGGTCCTAATGATAACTTTGACTTAGAGACTTCACATGTTCTTCCGGCAATGATTGCTAAGTTTCATAAGGCAAAGGAAGATGGTTATATTATAGATCCTGGCGGTCCTTGGTATGGTTCATCAGTAAAACTTTGGGGAGATGGTTCAGCAATGCGCGAATTTTTGCATGTGGATGACCTTGCTGAAGCATGTTTTGTTTGTATGGAAGATTATAATAGTTCCGAACCAATTAATGTTGGAACTGGTGAAGATGTAACAATCAAGGAACTTTCTAGAATAATTTCTAATGTTGTTGGTTATGATAGGGAAGTAGAATGGGATATTACAAAACCTAATGGTACACCAAGAAAAGTTTTAGATGTAAGTAAAATCAAGTCTCTTGGATGGAAACCAAAAATTTCTTTAGAAGAAGGAATACGAAAAACTTATGAGTGGTATAAGACGCAATGAAATTTCTTACATTTTTAAATTTAGGTTGTCTTGATATTTGTCTGAATATGTTAAAGTCTGCTGAAAAAGTGGGCATTAATATGGATGATTTTATCATTGCATGTATGGATGAAGATGTATACAAATCACTTCTTCTTAAAGGATATAAAGGCGCATACCTTTATATGAATCAAAATTTAAAAGATTATCAAGATTGGACTTTTGATAAAAATAGTGGATTTAGAAATATTGTTAGATATAAGTGGAAGATTATAGATGAAGTTCATCTAAAGTATCCAAATTTAATGTGGGTTGATACTGATATAGTTTTTAAAGAGAATCCTGTGGAACTTCTTAGTGGTCACGAAGAAGTTCTTTTTCAAACTGATGCCCCAGGATCTACTATTTGTACGGGATTTATGGTGTTTAATGAAACACCAGAATGTCGTCAACTTGTGTCTGAATGTGGATCAGATGATACTGATGATGATCAATTAATTATGAATCGAATTGGACTAAGCAAATATAATGATCATATTGCTCTCTTATCTGAAGATTTATTTCCTAATGGTTATGTGTATTATCAACAAAAAAGAAAAGATAATGCTATGATAGTTCATAATAATTGGATGGTTGGTGTTGAAACTAAAATTCAAAAATTTAAGGAGGAAAAATTATGGTTCTTATGAAAAATGATGCA
>JACCDO010141752.1_pt1 | contig 13663 bp, 12 predicted proteins | sample 7446101 | NCBI WGS metagenome assembly JACCDO01 (sample SAMN15323440, study PRJNA562643) | freshwater metagenome | isolation source: river surface water | place: USA:Blue River Watershed | collected 2017-08-16
CGAGTCACGTCCTCTACTAGAATACCAATTATTTTCACACTTTCTTCGGCTATAAATTTTTCTTTGTATTCTTTGCTCTTGATGCTTTCATGCTCAGTTGCTATCTGAAAATAGTTCTTCAGTAGCTCACTCTCCTCAATCGTTGAACCTTCCGACGACAAGTCTTTGGTTGTTGCAATCCGATTCAGTATTTCATGATAAGCTGCACTATCTGGATGATTCCCCAACCAATCAGTTTCATTCGTAGCTAAATCCATGCGATTGCTGATGTCATCAATGCTATTGGCCACCAGTTCGTCCATTAAAACTGCCTTTTTGTATACATTTTCTATGTTGTCCAACTCTTTACCTTCTGGTACTTGCACGTGGTTGTCCCCTTTGAGCTCGTGCAATCGGGTTATTATGCGCTCTTTCTCCTCACTTAAATCGATCCGATTGCTGTAGAGATTGTTGATGGTTATGTCATAGTGTTCTTTCGTCTTATTCTTTAATTGGGTTGTTAGAATTTTGGTTGCATCACGATGATCGACCGCTTCTTGCAGCACATTATCAACTACTTCCTTCACAACTTCTTCGTGAGTTTTAGCATTATTTGCAGCGCTAAAATTGTCGATGTTACTCTCAATCATGCTACTCAGCTGGTGCAAGACATTGCTCCGGTACTCGTCGCCGTGCTTCGTAACAAATTCACGTTGTTTTTCTTCTCGAAATACACGAATTTGTTCCAATTTTTCGAGCAATATTTGTTGCTTAATGTCAACATCTTTTAGCTTCTTTTCCACTTCACGGCACTGGACTTGCTCGTATATTATAGTCTCGTATAATTCTCGTTTCTGTTGCTTTATTGCTTCTATTTCTAACGCCTTTCGTTGTAGCATACGTTCATGTTCCTTACCCTTGTATACTTCTAATGTACGGGTAATTCTCACTCTTTCTTCCCTGTTTTTTCTTATTTTATCTTGTACTTGATCCAATTCCAACGCTTTGACCGTTTTTCCGTACAACATAGCTTGATATAACTCCTTGTTTTGTTCTACTTTACGATGAACCGAGCTGGACGTCAGCAATGGTACTCCGCCTCGTCTCCGAGGGGTTAGTTCACTCAATTCGTCATAGTTAGGATCGTTATTTTGCTTTTGTAATATTTCAAGTATTTTCTGTGACCTAATAAACTCATTTACTGCTAACAACTCTCCTTGGCGCTTGTTACTAGGATTTGCACTATTGGGATCAACTTCGAGGCCAATTAGATGAATAGGTACTCTACTCTCAGCTCTACGACGAGGTGTCAGTACTCGATTGGTTTCTAATAAATGGATGGGAATGGATGACTCAGCATTTCTACGCCCACTTCGAGGAGTATTACTACCACTCGTCGTAGTTGTATCTGCATTCTTTATACTTCTTGCCATCGATTGGGTAATAGTAACCACATTAACCGTATTTTTAAGCTTTGCTGATAAATTTGATCGAGGGGAAACTGGTGGCGATACTATTTCTGCATCGTTATTACTGGCTACGTTAACGTTATCCACATTTTTATTGATGACAACATCACGACGTGGACTAGTATCACGTGATGAAGGTGCTGAATCTACTTCACTACCAACACTCGTGTCATTATCACTGTTACCTTTAACCTTTTTCTTCTTCGCGGTTTTTGAACCAGATTTCTCTTTCTTTACTTTAGTGCGCGGAGATGCATCAGATTTTCTAGGACTTTGAGCATTTTCGTTTCTTTGTCCATCATTGTTCATTTCAAACGTGTCTATTTTGCCCGCCATAACATCTTTTATAGCTGCTGATATGTTTAGTGTAGGGATAGTGGTGGTCGATGATGCAGTATCGATTGATTGTCCACTTGATTGCCTTGATATTCTAAAACGTCTAGGACTCACTATTTCTCCACCACTACCGACTGGAGCTACAGCCTTCATATTCAGCGTTGGAATCTTCACTCAAACACGCTGTATTTCTGCATCCTCGTCGACAGCGCACTCGGTTAGAGCCAAGAAGTGGCAATCGATACTCAACTTTTTGAACTGTTAAAAAGTAATATTTTTTTACACCGGTACTTTCACCGGAATTGTTGTAGGTCCAATATTGGTCCTAATAGTGATATGATGCTATTAGCAGCTTGAATGTGCGCAAATTAACAAATTTGGCTTGGGTGATAAGCCGGTTAATGCGAAGTTTAAACTTGTTGACACTAATTGAATACCTTAACTGTTTGAGCCGGCACCTTCTAAAAAAATGAATTTTGAACACTTAAAAAAATTGGACACTATACACGGTTTGGACACATCGAAGTTCGATACAACAGAAAAACACTCGTCGCAAAGCTCGATACAAGGCAGACTATCTTAGTGCATAGCTTGATACAGTACAGATAATTCGCTGTAAATATTTATTTCAAGTCATGAATGCTCCACCAAAGAAAAGTCTAATCATAAAGCCACGGGCATATAATAACAACTTGGATTTGAACGAAGCAACAAAAATATGGTTATCATTACAGTCATCAATCAATGAAATATACAACAAAAACCAGTCTACTCTGTCATTCGAAGAACTTTATCGTAGCGCATATAATTTATGTTTAGGTTTCAACGCATGATACCAGTCCATATACATAATAATTAATTCTCATAACTTTTTTCATTAGGCAAACGTTTGGATGTTCTATACACAGGAATCAGTGACATGATTAAGGATAAAGTTATTGAATCCACTCGGCGCTTGATATGTAGTAGCGATAATGGTAATGAGATATTAATTAAATTACTTGAAAATTGGAAAGAGCACAAAAGTAATATGGGAATGATCAAAGATATACTAATGTACATGGACAAGGTATCGAAGCGCATGAGTGTTTATAATCTTGGAATCAAAATATTCGGAAGAGAATGTTTTTTTCATCCAGATTTAAAAACTCGGATCATCAATTTATTACTGGAAAGTATTGAGAGTGAGCGCAATGGATATGTTATCGATCGAGTGTTGGTTCATGGCATCTTACACATGCTAGTAGAATTAAACGTTGAAGGTGTCAACATATATGAACAAGAGTTTGAACAAGTATTTTTAGAGGCCTCAAGACTATATTATCGAACAGAAAGTCAAAAATATTTAGCTGAAAATCAATGCCCACAGTACCTGGATAAGGCACTTCTGCGCTTACACGAAGAGTCTGTGCGTATTTCGCAGTACTTAATTCAGTCTACTGGTCCAAAGTTGATACACATTATTGAACATGAGTTAGTCACCACTTACGCTCAAAGTATTGTCGCCATGCCCAATAGCGGGTTGATAGTAATGATGAAAGAAGATAAAATTGTAGAAATTAAGAAAATGTACACATTATTAAGCCGAGTCCCAGTGACACTGGATTTTATGCGTGATTGTATGGGTACTTATGTAAAGGAAAGTGGAATGGCCATACTTGCGAGTGAAGATGCAAAAGATGATCCCATTAGTTTTGTGCAACAAATCCTGGATCTGAAAGCCAAATTTGATACAATAGTCGCAGAAGGTGATCTCTATTGATTCCCTCTGATTACACTCTCCCTTACTCCTTATTTGTAGGTTTTAAAAATGAGAAAAGAGCACAAAAAGACCTAAAAGATGCTTTTGAAGTTTTTCTCAATCGTGATATTAAAGCGGTTTCAAATCTGGCATCGTATGTTGACGAAGTGCTAAAAGTTGGAGCAAAAATTGCAACCGAAGTAGATATTGAGAGAAAGTTGGATCAAGTCATTGTAATCTTCAAGTTTCTTACGAACAAGGATCTATTCGAGTGCTATCACAAGCAATTCTTAAGTAAACGGTTACTAAACAACAAAAGTATAAGCGAGGAAATGGAGAAATTAATGGTAGCCAAGCTAAAGAGTGAATGTGGTCAGCAGTTTACATCTAAGATTGAAGGAATGTTGTTAGACATGAATCTATCGAAAGAGATAATGGAATCATTTAAAAAAACGGAATATTTCTCTACATGCCCTATTGAAATGGATGTGTGCAACTTGACGTCTTCGCACTGGTCATTGAAAATGGATAATCCGATTGCAGTACCACCGGTGATAAGTGATGGACAAGGTCGTTTCACTGCGTATTATACAGAAAAATTCAGAACTGGACGTAGATTAATGTGGTTGTTGAATATGGGAACCGCTGATATACGAGCGACATTTAAATCGGGAAAAAAAGAATTGAATGTAACCACCTACCAGATGTGTATCTTGATGCTGTTTAATAATGTAAATTCATTGACATTGGATCAAATTAGAGGTAATTGTGCAATACCAGAGAAGGAATTGCGTCGTCAACTATTATCGCTGTGCACTCCAAAGATGCAGTTGTTCTTCAAATCCTCCACCAGTAAAAATATTGAAGACAACGAGGTGATCACAATTAATGAAGACTTCTCGTCTAAGTTCAAACGTATTAAAGTTCCATTGATAAGTGTGAAGGATAACAGTATGGCAGATCTGGAAAGTGCTATCCCATCTCAGCTGCAAGAGGATCGCACCCATCAGTTAGATGCCACAATTGTGAGAATTCTCAAGACCAAAAAGCAGATTTCTCATAACGATTTAGTCGCCGAAGTGACGCGAATCTTATCATCAAAGTTTGTTCCTGTCATTGGATTCATTAAGAAGCGAATTGAATCACTGATTGAAAGAGACTATCTTACTCGAGATTCTGGTGACAACAAAATATATAGATACGTTGCGTAGTTGACTAAGATTTCATGAGAATTGGAGCAATTGATGAATATTTTAATATTTGTTTAGTGTAATATAAAACATAGTGTATAAAATCGTTGCTGTCATTCTAAGTCTTAACTAAAGAAGCTATTTAGGTCGAACCATAATTTTTGAAGAAATGTAGACACATTTTGCTTCATGATAATGAAAAGCGTTGTGCTTTCAGCCAGTAACTTGCCGTTGGTATCTTCAAGAGTTGCGTTCATATATAGTTTTCTTCCTTCAATTTTTAATAATTTGGCTTTCAATATACAGCAAGTGTTAGCATATACGGGTGATCTATAATTTATAACTAGGTTGGCAGTAACTGCTGGTTTGATTTTTAAGGCTAAAAAAAGCCAACCAAATGTATTATCAAACACTAGCGAGGTAATTCCACCATGGACTATTCCTGGATGACCATTTAATGATTTCCCAAATTTTACAAGACAATATAATTCATTGGTGTTATTTTTCTGATATATTTCGTATGCTTCAACTTTGCCTGGTCCTGCGACTGTTTCATGCAATGCATGGTCTTTCACCCAATGTTTATATTCTTTTGCTAGCATTTTTGTGTCTATTCTTTCATATTCTAATGGATTTGGTCTCAATTTAACAATATCTGCTGGTGCACTATCCGCTTCTACTAGCGGCTCTGCTAGACTATGTGATGCAGCTATTATATCTAGTGGCTTGAATAGACCCAGTTTTTCTACTCTATTAAGTAAAGATGACGTATGCAATTTGGGAAACTCATGACTATGCTGGAGCGGAAGCACTATCGCCGCGGAAAACAGCAGGAACGTTGTCGTCACATACAAACTTGTGCGGCGGTACATACTAAACTCGTTTATAATAACCGAATCAAGTAATGCAGGGGAATGATACGCAAACGTATGTAGACTAAGGGCTAGTTCAGCGTGCTAGCCGATCGATCACCACCACAGCAAAATTCAGTAAGGAATCTGTAGTGGCCTTCCGGTTTTTTTAAAGTTCCTCTTGGTACTATTGTTCCTAGGGACAGGCCCGAAACTCAGTTCTGACCGTACTATTTCAAGAAATTTAATGCAATTATTATCTGCTTTGTAGCAATTGGTCGGTGCAACAAATGCTCATGAACTAATTACATCATATATTTGCTTGTTTCACAATGCGCAACATGTTTTGCCGATGATTTTAATGCAGGACGATGCGGCCCTTCGCCAAAAACGAATGATAATACCTACTGCATCGAAGCATTAACCACCGTCGAGGTATAGATTGAGAAAAATGTCGTCGCCGTCGCAGTCGCCGCGCAAGCGCAAGTCGCCTGAAGCATCCTCTTGCAGCCACTTCCAAAAGTGCTCAATAAGCATGAAAATTGCATTAGCACCAGCGCATATTGGACATCAGTCAAGTGCTATAAAAGCCACGTTGAATAGTTTCTTGTTTAAATATAATCTTGATTTAGATGGAATACCGTTAATTTATGAGGAAATAAAGACGACAAAAGGGAATGAATGCAGTAAAATTATAGGTGAACAGCCCTATTTACATCAAAATATTAGCACAAATGTAGTAATTTTCAAACCCACAGTTGGGGAACTAATTACTGGAACAATAAAAAGTATATCCAGTAACGTTATCTCCTTGTTAGTATACGGTATGTTTAATGCGTCCATATCATGTAGTCAAATATCAAAAAATTATACATATAATGAAAATAGTAATTCCTGGGAGTCTCCCGAGGGAGATATGTCAGAGGGCGATGTTATTACTTTTAAGATATTAAAGTATGAACATGCAGATGATCTACTGCATATAACAGGATCCAAAAAGTAGATGTTAGAAAGTTTGTGTATATTATTGTTAATTTACAAAATTATATTGTTATTCTTCGATTTTTTACTCCAGATAGTACCATGGACAATCCCACCAGTATGCCGGTAGTAGCAATGACTAGACCTGCACCTCGTAAAATTGTCTCACCAAGTGAATAAATCGGTTGATTGTCATCATATAACTTCAACACGGAACCTTCCGTTGCTTCTACATTTTGAACATCATCCAAAGTCTGTTTGAAATAATCTAGTATAATTTGGGTCGTTGAATTTCTTATTACTTCATTTTCTAATAGTAACTCGTGGCATGCATCCATAACGGTGTACATCTTGCAGTGTGGTGCCCGCTTGACGAACATTGCCATAGCACGATTATAAACGAAACAATCATTTTCGGCACTTAATATTAATATATTGGTTTTTATATGTTCATATCTTTCGGCAAATTTATTTTGAGCTTTTAGTGACTGAATTACCTAGTAATGGGACACATAAATATATAAATGAATAAATAGGAAGCAAGTAAAAATAAATGTTAAGTACCCAATCATTTGTAGGACAGCATGATATTATATTAGGATATTTCATACGCAAATCTTGCCATAAATCAAGCTGATCTCGATCTGATGTATATATATTTAGCGGTAATATATCGGTGCTTTCTTCTTTAAAGTAACCTATTGCGTGCATTACTCCTAATCCCAGTTTACAAGATATAAAGGTTAACCAATATGCGACTGGCTGTGGCAACGGATATTTAAAATCAAAGCATTTCATTCCACATTTATTTCGGAACATGGGTGCGCATAAACAAGCCCTATTAATAAGCGATGGAAATCTTGACATGGCAATAGCCGCTATCAAACCTCCCATCGAATGTGTCAAAACATAATTTGGTATACTTTTATCGGGAAATTCACTTACAAAATAACAAAAATCGTCTACATAATCATCAAATGTGTTAACCCAAGTCGATTGGATCTCTGTTAGCCAACGCTCGCTCAATCCTTGACTCTGGTGGTCATATGTATAAACATTATATCCATTTTCATACAATGTTTCAATTAAAATATTGTACTTCAAGAATGTTTCATTCCAACCTGTCAAGAAGATAATATTCGCTCTGGCAGCGTTGTTAGCATGCTCAAATGAAGCACAAGTTAAATCTATTCCCTGACGGTTGAACTTACTGTATTGCACATGCTCCTTCCACCAATCTGCGTGTGTCACTGGGGAGTAATCGAGGAACACTTCGGTTCGCATATGCTCGATGCAGATGACAAACTATCACTTTTTCTCTAAAAACAAATCTTTATTCCTACTTGGATTGTTACAGAGCAGAATGAAAAGATGGATCTTTACACCGGTACCATGACACAAAATTGTCACCAAATCACGTTCGTGTGGATTGGAGCAAATTTGAGAGTCGTGTGATTGCGACACTACAAAGTTGAACTCAGCTGCAGTAACAGCAATAATCAAATAAATTTTTAGAACCACCAAAATCGACGATTACAAGAACCGGTACCCATGATTTTTATGAAAATCATTCATGAACCAAGGAATGAAATACGTCCGTCGGTATTCAATACGAGTCAATTGTGACTAGCAAACTGTGTGGCCAGACAGTAACTGTAGTAGTGTGAATCCGTCCCATTTCACGAGTTTTAATTATTAGGTAGCTGAAAAACTCGTAATCATTTCTGCCATAAAACTAAGTTTGACGCGATTTATCAATGGGATTCATAGTTTGTGAGGTTGTTGAATGCGAAGCAATTGGTGGGAAAGATAAACTAAAAAATTGTGTAGTAAAAATAGGAGATGAAAAACTATTAAGGGTAGTTACCAATTGTTCTAATGTAAGGTTAGGCACTAGAACTGTTGTTGCGGAAATCGGTACTGAATTAGAAATGAATGGTGAAACGATAGTAATTAAAAAACAATCCGTTGGTGGTGTTATGAGTGAAGGGATGTTGGTTGATTCTCCGATGCTTGGTTGGAGTGGTGGAGCAGTGGGAATATGTGTACAAATACCTAATTCTTTTGCCCTTGGTTCAAGTCCCCCTAAGTCCAAACCGCGATTAGATGGTATAGATGGGCCACAAGTTGTTGAATTAAGTGCCAAAGAATTAAAATCGATTGAGAAAGAGAAGAGGAAAAAAGAATTGGCGGAGAAAAAAGCTAAAAGAAAAGCAGAGAAAGGAGGGAAGAGTGATAGTGTGGATGATGACAGTGCTGCAATTGCAGAGGGAATTGAATCGATACAAATAGATAATGAAGATGTGTAAACTGTAATAATGAAATATTTTAAATATTACAACTTTGAAGATTGAGAAAGTCATACAGCACGAATGACACCACAACCAATTCTTCCTCCTGCGTTACCAGTAGTAGGAGACAATTCATGTCCTCCTTTTCCAAGATCGTCAACGCCAGCATGAACCATAAAAGATCTACCAATAACAGTATATTCGCCTGATAGTTGTACTAATGAATCAGTGATTGTGCCTTCAGATACGCCATCAGCATTGGCTACAATATTACCAAGATCACCAACATGTCTTTCTTCATCATCTGGACCACCATGAGTCTTTCCAAAGGGGTTATAATGTGGTCCTGCTGACATACAACCGTTAGAAAAATCAGCAAATTCGTGAATATGAAAACCATGTTGACCAGGTTCTAATCCACTGATACGATATGTGATAGTAGTTGGGCCTCCCTCAGACTGCTCAAGATTGACAACTCCTGTAACACCAGTAGGCGCTTCGCTACCGTCACACGCCTTTCCTCCGGCAGCAATTTCACAAACGGCTCTAATACTCATCGTTTTCACTTCCGTTTAGGTATATCGCCTTGAAGAAAAGCGACGCCTTCCGGAAGCCGACCAAGAAATTCGTCACCGGTACTTCGAAATCAAATCATCGTTGACTATAATGAAGTCGCTATGTATTAATGATGATATTCTCAGGATCGTTGAACTGTACGTATTATAGTATACATGAAATCGTTAATTTGAGCTACAGCTATCTGGTTATCCATTTATTAAAATTATTGCCGGTGGATATTCTCTTTGATTCAATGTACTGTCGCGATTGGGGTTAATTTACCTAGCAGATATTACCATTGGCACTATTTCACACGTATGAAGTATCGTTTTTATTCCATTCTCAATCTTTTAATGGGCTCGCGTTTGTCGATCGACGGTGCCGGTACCATGCCGGTACCCGTTAAAAACTGAAAAAAGAAAAAATCCAAAATTGATCCTCGCGATGTTCCGCTTGAAGTTGAAGTATGCGCTGGCGCCGGCGATTGTTAAGAAAAGCTTGTCATTTGCGCGGTTGCCGCCTGTAAAGGGTGAGCCTTTTCTACACTATGCGCCTGGCTCCAATGAGAGAAATTTATTACAAAAGGCTATTGATGTTGTTAAGTCTGAGGTGGTAGAAATTCCAGTGGTGATTAATGGCAAGGAACACTTTACTGGTGATGTTTTCTATCAAACTATGCCAAGTAAACACTCGCATAAATTAGCGAAGATACATAGAGCAACACCTGCCTTAATACAAGAAGCAATCGATGTTGCCAATAAAAGTAGAAAAGAATGGGCATCAATGCCATTTGAGCATCGTGCAATGATCTTTAGAAAGGCGGCAGATTTAATCGCTGGAAAATATCGACCAAGATTAAATGCATGTACAATGCTTGGTACTGGTAAAACAGTTTGGCAAGCTGAAATTGATAGCGCAGTTGAAACTATTGATTTTTTACGTATGAATCCGGTATTCGCGCAAGACATCTATTCTGTTCAACCTCCCCTTAATTCACCAAATACTTGGAATAGATTAGAATATCGCGAACTAGAAGGCTTTATTATGGCGATATCACCATTTAATTTTTGTGCCATCGGTGCCAATTTACCATCTGCACCAGCATTAATGGGAAATACCTGCTTATGGAAGCCTGCGAGTACGTCAGTATTAAGTAATTATGTTACGTATCAAATATTTTTAGAAGCGGGATTGCCTCCAGGTGTTATATCATTTATACCATCAACTGGTAAAGTAGCTGGTGAAGCAATTAATCATCCAGATTTTGGTGGTTTACATTTTACTGGTTCAACCGCCACCTTTAATGCTTTGTGGCGCCAAATCGGTTCTAATTTAGATAAATATCGTAGTTATCCACGTATTGTTGGTGAAACCGGAGGTAAAAATTTTCATTTAGTCCATCCATCAGCTGTTGATACCGATAGTGGCATTGATCACGTAGTGTTTAATACTGTCCGAGCAGCATTTGAATATCAAGGCCAAAAGTGTAGCGCTTGCTCTCGATTATACATCCCTAAGAGTAAAGCTAGTGTCATTAAGCAGCGGTTAGTAGACAATGTCCTATCCATCAATATTGGTCAACCTGATGATTTTGCTACATTTATGACTGCTGTCATTGATGCTAATGCATTTAAAGATCATACAGGATTCATTGAGGGTGCTAAAGCGTCCAAAGATTGTGAAATTCTTGTCGGAGGTAACTCACTTTTTATTCTTTCATGCGTGTCAACTCACTCATTTTTTCAATTACTTGTATCTTATCAGGAACATATAATGATAAAGTTGGTTATTTCGTAAATCCAACAATAATTGCCACAAAGGATCCCTACTATAAAACAATGAAGGAAGAAATATTTGGTCCCGTGTTAACATTATATGTGTATGATGACAGTGAGAGTAACTATTGGAGCAAAGTATGCCATCTAGTTGACACTGCCACACCTTATGGCTTAACAGGATCCTTATTTGCAAAGGATAGAAAAGCTTTACAAGACGCCAGTGAGTCTCTTCGTCATAGCTGTGGTAATTTATATTTAAATGATAAAAGCACGGGTGCTGTCGTTGGTGAACAACCATTTGGTGGTGCCCGAGCTTCAGGCACCAACGATAAAGCTGGTAGCCATCTAAATCTATTACGATGGGTCAGCGCCAGGACCGTCAAGGAAAACACGGTCGATTTGACCACCTTCAAGTACCCACACATGCAATAGGCAATTTAGCAAGTTTTGATTAATTAACTAAGTAGATTTTATATTATACCGGTCTCCGAGAAACTTTCTGGGATTCTCGCCAAATTCAGAATTTTGCTTCCGTTTCTATTTCTCGACTAGATTCTCTCGGAGAGAGGAGAGGCTTCGTCTCGTTGCTATGCGTCAAAGCAAGCAGGCCGCGTTGAACGAAGTTGACTTGATCGACGAGTTCGACGAGCCATATACCTTCCAAGTGCCGCAGCAGAATGTTACTCAGTGTCAAAAAGATTTGTCTTATATGAAATCATTGGAAGTGTCTGCAATATCTGTGGCTAATGTTAACAGTCGTCCCTTACAAACACCGCAAAGCCTCTGCAGCAATTCTAGGGATTTATCTTACATGGAGTTATTAAAAGCACCAGCACAACAACAAAGCATCCACAATTATAGCACGAAAAAATACTACAATGACAGCATAGCACAGGTGGTTACATATCCCACCTCTAATCACTCGGATAATTACAACAATAATGTATACATTGATCGGAACCAGTCATATGTAGCTGCGCATCATCCAATCATTTATAGTGATCCGAATCGTACATACAATAGTACGAAGGAATTGAGACATGATCAAAAAGTTGATTTTGAAGTTGAAATACTCAAGATATTATATATGAATAGCTGGCGTAGTATTACAAACTATATTTCATTTCCTGAACCAAACATTTCACAATTTTGCGTCACTGTGGGTGAGCAAGTATTCAATTCGTTACGCTATGATTATGGTATTTCTTTCATACCATTTCTGTCATCAAACATATACAATAATTTTAGGGAATCATCGAGTGTTAATGAAACAAATAGATGTTTTTTTTTACATCTCGCAGTTGGTTGCCGTGTTCATCCATTTTTGCTACAATCGGTATTTCGATCTCGTTCGCGCTCTTTACTTAATGATGGTAGAAATGGTGGCAACGACTACTTAGCGTTGGAATTATTGTTGCAAAGCGTATTCAACGTTGCAGATTTTGTAGATGCGAATGTTCTCTTCCACTTGTGGCCAGAGGAGTTTAACACATGTAGAGTTTGTTTCATATCTGACACCAATAGGTCCACTATTTTTACTTGTTTTCGAAATAGCACAGTGTCGCCTATTCGTGATGTTATAATCCATTGTGATGGCTCACACTTTACATTATTAGCATTTGACATTAGTTTGGACCAGGTATTAGCTGTTGCAATCGCCAATAATAATACCGTTAACTTCAATGAAATACCTGGAAGTAGATACTCCATGCAGAAAGAAATCGAGAATATAATCAGATAGCCAGTAAGTAGTAGCTGAAGGGAATAAGAAGTAGGGTTTGTGTGAATTTGTATTATTACTATTATACTCTGTACATACCATATTATATTATGCTATAATATTTAAGCAAATTTTTGGCAAGCATCAATGACGATTGTTTCAGTAAGTTCAGAACGATCAGTAGCTGTTACTTTAGTCGATACACCAACAAGTGCTTTAGTTAAAGCGTCTTTAGAACCAGCATAAACCATCTTTGACTTGATCTTAGCAGTGTCAGGAGCCCATGAAATAGATACTAATTTATTTGCGGGTCTGCCATCCTTAGTAGTGAAGCTCATATCGTAAACTGCATAACGGCAATCGTCGGCAGGTAAGTTATCAACAAATGACTCGAAGGATGCTGATTTATTGTCACCGATTTTTTCCGTAACAATTGATCCGTCAACGATAGCATAAATGATGTATTGACACTGGAATCGTCCTAAAAATAATACAATAATGTTAGTTAATAGAAACAATATCATGATTATGATGATATATCGCTTTATGAGTATAAACTCTCACATAATAATCAATATCCGTGAAAGTAGCGATAGATATCTTCCGAGGGATCACTCAGTTGTCCCTGTTCAGTCTCAGCGTAGAGCTGTGTCTCACCTAACTTCATGTCGTTGAACTGCGAGATGACTGCATCTGCGACGGTTACTCCGGTTTGGGCCATTTTTGACTAATTTCGCACAAAAAGTTACAAATCTTCTGGTTTTCCAAA
>JACCDO011111631.1_pt1 | contig 13662 bp, 10 predicted proteins | sample 7446101 | NCBI WGS metagenome assembly JACCDO01 (sample SAMN15323440, study PRJNA562643) | freshwater metagenome | isolation source: river surface water | place: USA:Blue River Watershed | collected 2017-08-16
ATAAGCCATGGCTGTCATGAATGAGTACTGCACGGGATTCTGGTTGATGGCTTCCATAGTCAAGCCAATGCCGTAGTATAGAGAAGGATAAGCTGTCTTGGCGCTGCGAGTACCCAGATATAAGCTGGTTAAATCCCCATAGAGCGAGCGAGCACCACCTTCAAATGAGTGAGTAAGTGAGTAAGTGAGTAAGTGAGTGAGTGAGTAAGTGAGTGAGTGAGTGAGTGAGTGAGTGAGTGAGTGAGTGAGTGAGTGAGTGAGTGAGTGAGTGGGCAAGAGTGAGTGAGTAAGTAAGTGAGCAAGAGTGAGTAAGTAAGAGTGAGTAAGACATACCTGAAGTATATTTAAACTCGCCAAATCCATGTCTTCTCCCTGCTTCATAATAACCACGATATGATCCATATTCTCCTGATTCTTTGGTAGGTCTCACGAAACAACTTATACAACTAGTTTGAAGGAAGTAAAAGTGAGTTCAATGGCTGAAGAAGTCTTAAGTAGGGAAGCAACGAAATAGTGCGTAAGAAGCTGAATAAATATCTTTGAAATCAACTTAATTACGTAATTACGTACAGTTGCCGATTGAAATGGCCATTTACCTGTGGTTTGAGCGCCGCCTTCTGCGTCCACGGACAAGTGGGAATGAAGCATAAAGACTACAAAAAGGTATCCCAGTTTCGCGATGAAAAACGGCCCTCAATCAATTGGAATTCCAACCCTACCTTAAAAGTTGAAATAAACTGCATTGATTTAGGAATTACTATCGCTTTCCGCTACCGAACAAACTGTTTCCAAGGCCTTTTAAACTTGACCAACCACTAGAAACCACATTAATCGCCGATGACATTTTACTATAATTCGTTGGAGTCAATGAGACACTAGGAACAGAAGTTGGCGGTTCAGGAAACTTTCCAATAATTTCTCTTAATTTAATCATTGTTTCCTCATTTTGTGCTCTTAATTTTCTCAAGTCATTGACCATAAGAGGCATACCAGACAATCGTCTATTCAAAGTCAACTTATGCACTGCCGATTGTAACTTATCAATACTTTTCTTGCCAATCTTTTGTGACGTGTCGCTCTCTGTTTGCTCTGTTTGGGTAACTTCTGTACTATCTGACACCTCATCTGACTTAACAGGCGTCAAAAACTCTTCACTAGGTGCGTCTGACATAATAACAATAATAGTAATAATAATAATTTAATAAAGCAGCAGAAAAGTTTATTTCACTAGAGGCTAGACTTCCTACGGTGTAAGTGACAGGGAGATTTCACACGGAAGCTCTTCTTTGTCCCTTCCCTTGGGTTGAATCAAGGACCAACTTGTGAAAGGGCCGGAAAATGAGAATCCACACCTTTGCTTTAGTTTTTTATTTATTACAAAGATTTACAATAAAAGACTACACAGTTGCACGCGCGCCCAGTCAATTGAAATGGGGGAAATCCTTTTGCGACTTCTGATATTTATTAATGGTTTCAATTTCGACGGCGCGAAGTGACGTTTCCTTGATACTATCGTCTATTGCATACGAGAACTGCTTTCGCGAATCTGGTTCAAGTTCGATGAAAACAGCTTCCGGATATGACAGTCGTATTTGCGTCTCTACATCCTTCACTTCTTGTTCTACAGCTCGCATTACGTCCTCTGCATACCAACTTAACAGTAACTTTACTTCATCAGAAGATAATTTCTTTTCGGACATAAATTCATCCTGATAACGTCTTAGCAATTTAGCTGCAAGCCATGTTCCGTCAAAATCGACTTCTGCTTTAAATATAAATGCATTAGGACCAATCCATTGACTTTGCTCAGAGTGCACTTCTTCGATGGAGGAACGAGCTAGTAATATTTTCTTGATTCCTTCAGTTATTTCTTTATCAACAGATTGTCCCAACAAAAATCTTTGGTTTAATCTAGCCAAGTATATGCCCATACTAGCTAGAATACCAGATATACCTAATCCAGCAATTCCGTCGAATACAGTTAATCCAGTGTATTGTGAAGCACCAATGCCACCAATAGCGATCAGTACACCAGTACATGCGGCAGCATCTTCCATTAAAACAGCAAGTGTCGTAGGGTCTCGGATATTTTTAATATGATTTAGTAGTGATATATCATTTGGTTTTGTCTGGATTAAATGCCCAAGTGTTTTGGCTAATACCCAACCATCAACTGCAAATGAAAATCCTAGAACACTCCAAATTTCCCAACCCATTGAGTGTAAATTCACAGCTGGGCTAATAATATGCTCAATAGAGTGCCAAGCAGAAATTCCTGCTCCAGCCCAAAATGTACCTAACGCAGATACTAATGACCAAAAATATATACTTTTTCCATATCCATAAGGATGTTTTTTGTCAGGTTGACTATCCGCATTTCTAAGTCCTATTAATAATAATGCCTGATTACCACTATCTACAAGTGAGTGAATAGCTTCTGAAAGCATAGCAGAAGAACCAGTCGATAACCAACACAATATCTTAGCGGATGTTATCATGGCATTCCCAACCAATGCAATTTTTACAATTTTCTTTGATCTTTCAGAATTAGAATCGGCTGAAGTATGTACTAAGCTAAAAGAATTTGCGATATTTCGAGGAAATTCTGTCGCAAAAACCTTACGATTTGTATCCTTCACAAGTGCATGATATTGTCGCTTTTTAAGCGCCAGTAGGGACCAGTGACGAGCGCAAGACTTGCGAAGCATCTTCAGGTGATAATGCGTACTCTTACAACCTTGTTATATGCCAAGCTCTACCGTTCCTGCCCTTTACCACTTCAAAATTGAACAATTTTTTGTGAACTTCACCTGAACTTCTCTAAGGCCGTGGTGCACGTGGTACCGATCTTTATGAGGCATATACCTTTTTAAAACAGTTTTAACTTAGTAGAGTTTGCCACCACATGCAATTGTACTCTCTCCCACTCTTATTGACTGTGAATAATTTTATACTCGTAAACAACACCGGTACCTGATTTAAAAATAATTTTTTTCCATTTTTAAAAAAAAAATTATAAGTTTGGTTTGAATTGTTGGTGTTTTCTCTCGATATTGGACATGGAAGACAGTCGAAATACCTCTACTCTCACACCACTTCTGAAGACAATGATGGTTAAGGAGCAATCGGGAAAGCGATGCCCGAGTGATCAACTTAGAGATCTTGTCGCTGATTGCACAAGCAAAGGATTGTTTGTTAGTGCTGCACTTTATGCAGAGAGGTTGATGCGACTAACAGGAAATAATGTTGCAGATATCATTGCTTTTGCTAGATGTTACTTACTCAGTGGTGAACATAGAAGGTGTTTAGCTATATTAGAACAAAAAGGATTACTTTCCGCATCAATAATAAGGGGATTGAGTGACAGTATTAGACCCACTACAGTAAATAATTTGCATGATTTAAGCGAAAATATTAGTGCTAAATGTGATCACATTAATTTGATTGGGATCCAATTAGCAGCCCAATGCTTATTTTCATTAGAACAATATGAAGATTGTATATCATTGCTCGACCCGCTATTGATCACAGATGACGAGGCTAATTATGCTGAATGTATATCATTGGCACAAGCATTTTTTGAAACAGATAACAAAAATCGCACCAATTCTATCAATACAGGTAATATTATTGACTATTCATTACTCTTAACTTTCTTCTTACTTACTCACTCAAGTGGCCTCAATTTATTGTATTGCTGGTAGGTGCTATGACACTTTAGATAATAGATCTAAAGCACTAAAAGCATTGACAACTGCAATAAAAATCGATACCGCATGTATTGAAGCTGTAGAGTATATAAGCGTTAATGGTATGATGAGCAAAACGAATAGGGTAGAATTATATAATGAAATGAAACATTTTATTGTTGGACGTGAATGGCTCGATGGATTTTACCGCTTCATCCTCTTAGACGATCTGCCTTGCGCCGACATGGACGGCGACAAAATATTCTCAAATATTGGTAATAATGACAATATCGGTGGTAAAGACTTTCCTCCCGCGTTTACCCTCGATAGAGTATCACAACAAGCAAATTCAGCTTTATGGTTGACTCGTAAAGCAGAGCATTCATACGAGCAGCAGCAGCCCGAGGAAGCGTACCGAATGGCCAGACAAGCGTACACCATCGACCCATTTGACTGGAGAGGATTACTCATCTATATTGCAAGTATGGTTGACCTGAAATTGAAAACAGAATTGTTTTACTTGGGACATGAATTATCCAATACGTATCCCAAGAATGCAATCTCTTGGTACGCCGTCGGCTGCTACTACTACTGCTGCAATAAGTTAGAAATGGCACAAAAATATTTGATTAAAGCAACGAAAATTGATAAACGTTTTTCTAAAGCATGGATTATACTCGGACACGTTCTCGCGTTACAAGAGGAAAGTGAGCACGCAATCAGCGCCTTTAGAACTGCGTCCCGATTATTGCCCGGAGATCATCGCCCGTTAGTATTTATGGCGAAAGAACTCGTGAGGACAAACTATCTCCCATTAGCATTACATATATTAGTTTCAGCAGCAGGTATATCACCAATGGATCCAAACGTGTTGAATGAACTAGGTGTTGTGTACATGCGGTTGGATAGGTTAGAGGAATCGTACGAGGCGTTACATAGCGCAGTTGTCGTGACACAGTCACTCGCACCTAGCACGAAAGAGCGGTTGTCATCTAGAAAGGGTTACGGCGAAGAGATATTCAATAATTATGCGACATTACTGCGTAAACTAGGTAAATTTGAAGAAGCTTTGACTTGGTATAACTTATGCCTAGCAATTAACCCAGTTGATGCTGGCACCCACGCAAACACCGCGTTCACATTGCATCTATTAGAAAGGTTCGACGAGGCAATCAACAGCTATCATCGAGCATTAGCGTTACAACCAACATATACATTCTGCTCTGAGATGTTAACTAGAGCATTGGAAGACTCGATGAAGAAAGAAATATATAACACGAATGTGGACAGCGGCGATGACAGACCCAACGAGTTGTACCAAACGTTCTCTCCGAATAGTTCAATTAACATGTCATTCAATGCGTCGACAGTGCTCAGCGGATTGGGTGATGACTCTATATACATAGGAGGCAGATTGTCTTTGTAATTATTATTTGATTAGTTTACTCAATACAAATTTTATGAAATATTCTACTTGCTGCGACTAGCTCCGCCTCCGATGACAACCAATCCAACCGTTTCTGTTCCAACAACTGAAATATTACAAGTGACACACAATTTACCTTTATACGATGGTGCATAGACTGACGAGCAGTAAGGGCACCTCACACTTGGCGATCCTTTATATATAGGTTTTAGGTCGAAACAGTCGATGGAGAAGGGATTCATCTCATCGTAGTCGATCGTGTACTCATTGCGCCCAGATTGTTCACTTTTTTGTAATACTTTTTGGGCTTTCACTCGGGTATCTGCGTTGCGTTCAGCAGACATTTCAGGAATTTCTAACAATCTGCGAGCAAAGCTAGCGGCATTAATAAAGTTTTTACTCTTGAATGCATTGGCCATTGCTGTCTTTAACGCTAGCATAAGATGTGCTGGCTGCAAGTTGCAATGTGTGAAATATGCAGCTAACTCTAAACTTCGACCAACATCACCACCTTCACTACTGCCCATAGCAAGCTTGATGCGAATAGCTGTGATATATTCTCGGCAAACATCAAGTAACTCCTTCAACTCGTTACCTTCTTGCTTACTCGCTGCCATACACAATGGTACTCCGGCTATTATAGAATCTAAGTTCTCTTTACATTCATCAAATTGCGCATTGGTGAAAGATTTGTATGCGAACTTTAACTTCTCGAGTAAAGCGGTTGCTTTCAACGCAAGACTAGGCATACCCTTCTCTTTGTCTCCTTTACTAGCAGTGGCATTTCTAAATAGATACGATTTATTTGAAGGCGCGCCAGGAATACCTGGAAGGTAACACACAGATCCAAGTGATAATGACACGGCGTTACTGCGTAAGTTGGTGAAATTTGATGCAGCAATTTGTCTATTTAATAATTGCAATGCTGATTCAGCACTACTAGCTGCTAAGTGATCAGCAGCATGAGGTGATTCTGAGCACCAATGAGTAATTGGTGGATTTCCTGGCAATGGAGCAGTGAAGTAAGACCCACCAACGGGAACTGGTTCACTATTACCACTGGATTTTGGAGCCTCGTCATCAGATAACTCTAAGTCATCATCACCCCAACCAGGTCCTTTCACCTCAGTATCAGCAACACGAGAAGGTTTCGTGTTGTCACCTCCCTCGTCATCAAACAAATCAGCATCGTCATCCCATTTACTACCACCATCGTTACTTTCATAGAAATTTTCTTCTTGTTCAGATACTTTAGTTGCCAAGCCAGGTTGAGCCTTATGCACATCAGCAAGTGCAAAATTCTTTTGAGCCATAGCTAATAAAGGCCAGTTTTCACTACGAATAATAGGGGTAGGTGGTTGCAATAAACTTGCTTTTGATGTATCAACAGCTGGTATTGGTAAGTTGGAAGCACTCAACAATTGGGCGATACGTTCAGCATCATCCTCAAGGCCGTGTGTTTTAGCGGTTATATAAGCCAATGCTAATTGTCCTGTAATTTCTAACGTTTTAACTCTTTCTTCCGCGTTACCTAACAACAACGCATTGTGATACCTACTCATCACATCATTGCGTCTTTCAGCGATGACCAACATCTTCTTCAATTTCTCTGTGTTTCCAGTGATCAAATATAGGAATGATAAGCGTTCGAAATCTTTGGTTTTTTGGTATGCTTTCTCTACTACCTCGTGGTTGCCTTGGCGCAATGCCTCGGTACCCAACTCTCTCCACAAGTTGTCGTCGTCTAGTTCATGTGCCATTTGCATAGCAATTTGAATATTTCCACACGACAAAGCTAACTTAAATCGAACTTTAGGATCCTGTACAAAGTTGAGTGCTACTTCAGGGTATCCCTTGTCTTGCAAGTAAGAAATGATTCCTTGGCCGCAGAGACGGGAGCTCTTCACCATTCTTACAACCTCGCCATAGTCCTTTTTCTCCAATGCTAGCTTGAACAATGCTTCCGTCAAATCTACTTCGATAGTCTTGACTTTACCATCTTTATCCAAGCAATACAGACCGTTATTCGTACTATACTTGGTGACGTAAACCGGCGCATCTAGAGCACGAACAATACCTTTGTCTCCGTTGGTGATGAGATACTTCACGTGATTCAAAGTAGTATAAACAAATATCACTGACTTGCTATCCCATGAACCGCCATTTATCTGCACTGTTTCAGTAACTGATGCAACTTGCTCTAGCGACTTATTGGCGAGTACGATTTGGTGCTTACTTATCAATGCAACCATACTAAAGTCGTGATTCCAGACGACAAAACGTACGCGACTAACTAATAATTCCGCAATAACCTTCTTCGCTTGGTAGTCATAAAGCGTTACTGAGTCCTCGTTTTTAACGATGAAACGGCCAGAAATACCACAGAAGCAGAGACCATCGGGATTGGCGACTGGTGATGACAAGCGCTTTATCACTTCATTTTGAAAATTTTTCACTAATAATTGTTTTGATTTATCAAGTACTAGGAAACGATCACGAGCAAGAAACACAACACTAATACCTTGACCTTTACGCACTTCTTGTGCTTCGCCACCACTGGATTCACCAGTGAAAGTTACTAACTCATAGGTACCACCATCAGCATCTGATGTCATTAATATATTACCCTCACTTTTATTAAATATGTTGTAACTCAAGCCAGTTGGTCCACCGCCAATACCTGGAGTGGAGTTACTTGATGTTCTGCGAAGAGAGACAACAGGGATATCTTTGCCACTAGTAAATTCGAACAATCGCAGATATCTATCTTTGATATAGTACACTTTCTTATCTATCGTATCGAAGGGAGGTCTCTCATGCTCTAATTTGAAGATAATAAACCCACTATCATGCCCAGCAGCAAGGATATTTTGTTCAGGATGTGCTGCTAAAACCCAAAATCTATCGTTATCTTTTCTATGTAACTGTACACAAGTTCGCTTTGACATATCCCATACTCTTATAGTTTTATCTTCAGAATTGGAAATAATTAATTCATGTTTTGGATGAAATAAAGCGCACGAAACGTTATTGCTATGTCCACGAAGAGTGTCTACTTCCCATGCTTTCGTTTCACTCATTCTCCATAATTTCACTTGTCTATCATCAGCGCCAGATATAATCAAAGGCAATGTAGGATGAAATGATGCCCAATTGACGCCTCTTTCGTGTCCTTCTAGTACATATTTTACAGTAGCATCATTTGGACCAAATATTTCATTATTGATACGAGCCATAGCACTGTTGTCTTCACCTTTTATTTGAGGGGTTGGAATTCCTCTAACATTTTTCTTCCTTAAATTGGAAATATCCCAAACTCTAACAGTTTGATCAAGTGATGCGGATACTATCAAGTCATCTCTTGGATGAAACAATGCAGACATTACGTAATGATTGTGACCAACCAACACTGAAACTACTTGACGCGACTGCCAATTCCATATACGGATTGTCTGATCATCAGATGCTGATAAAATCCAAGGATATTCATGATGAAACTTGACTGTGCGGATATAATCTAAATGGCCCAATAGAGTAAACAAACATCTTCTTAATTTGTAGTCCCACACTTTCACCTTGTAGTCATCACCACCAGAGACAAAAAGTGGTTGAGATCTGTGAAAATCAATACCGCGCACTGGTCCTTCGTGTTCTTCAAATTTGTCTAAACAATGGGAATAAATGCATAAGTAAAAAGAATAAATTACGTATTAAGATAAGTTCATACCTAGACATGTACCCATTCGATAGTCCCATAAACATATTTGTCCATTGTGTAATGCAATAAGTATCCAAGGTCTAACTGGATGAAACGAAAGTCCTTTGACGCGATTACTCTTGTTCTCATACTTAATAATGATGTTCGACGCAGACGAAGCCTCCATGTTACCTACCGTCCACTCACACCAAAATTCACTTAGGTCGCGTTTATTGCAAATTTGGAACTTCGATTTGTCAGGGTTTTTTGAGAACCAACCCTATCCTAACGAAAGAGAAAGAGAGATAACAATAATAATATTAATAACAACAATAATTCTTAAGATAACGAAATGCATATGATTCCGACAAAAGTTACAGCTATTGCAGATCCTAATATAGTATAATTTTTTTGTCCAGATATTTCATTAAACTTGAAAACTCCCCATAATGACGCTACACATCCAGGACCAGATGCAATTATAGGAAATGCAATTGAAAAGCCTAGACCACCATTAGCAATAAATTGACAAGCACATGCTATTCCCCACATAGTACCGCATATAACAGCGGGTCCAAACATAGATGCAGTCATATATGGTGTTTTTTTGTTAACATATTTGTATAAACAATATGCACATGCAAAGATATAACTTCCAAATAATATTCCACTAAAATGAGTAAACACTAAATTGATTGGATCATAATCACCGTCATAATGGTGGTCTATAATGTATTGTGACAGGTCAAAACAGCATCCAAAACATATACCAGACACTGCAGCTAGTATAAACCCTACAAAAGTTTTTTTACTTTGAGGCCAGTTACTATAAAATGTTTCGTCTTCTATTTCGTGCTTCGCACTCTTATTAATAGAAAAGTCATTATTATTTGTATTACTATTATTATTGCTACGGGAACCACTTTCATCTAACAATCTTGCTTCAATTTGGTTACTATCTGATGTTATAAATTCACTATCTACAGCCATTTTCTCGGATTTTGAAATATCATTTGGTTTAACATTAAGAAATATTAACAGTCCAAAGAAGCAAATCATAACTCCTGCATAATTCAAGCCATTATCTCGAATATCATTTTTATTAAGACCAAATAAACCAAACTTTCCAGTAGCCCAACCGAGCAACATACATACAGATCCCCATATTAGTATTCCTAGTGACAATCCTATCATTTTAATTATTGTGAATGTGAGTGTGTTTCCTATCACCCAGATAATACCACCGACAGTAGCAACAGGATAGAATTTAGGTGAGTGTTGTATCATTTGCACCACCAAACCTACCATCCATATGGCGCTACACATAATAAATTGAAACATTATACCGTCGCCAGTATTGACGTACTTTACTGGCACAAAGTTTGACCCATACAATACTACCGCGACAAACGCGGCTATATAACCCATTGAGCTCATGGCAGAAGCTAACTGTTCACTCTAAAATCAAGTCCTTGCTATCAATAGCAGGAAAATGTATATCAAAATCGTTGTTTGATAGCTTCCGGTTAGATATTAGGAATTTTAGCTGCAAAAATATTCCAAAACTTTGAAACCGGTACTTCTACTTCAAGTTGAAGGTTTTAGAATAGTAAAGATTTTGAACTGTTCTATATGGAGAAAACATGACATTAAACTGCATAAACCTTTGCATAAAAAATTGCTGAGCTAAATCATTTGTCGCGGATACTATCCATAGGGCGGCTTTTGAGCAGTAGGAACTGCTGGTAAAATTACCTTATCATGAATGTAATTTTCCAATCTATTGATGTATATGACGCGTATTCTATAGCTAAGTATTACTGGTATAGGAATGAGGAAAACTTGCTCCTTTTATAACAGCCGAAATGGTTGCAGGAATGGAAGCTCCTGTCGATTCTTGCATACAGATGTAAATATCAATGAGCTTCCATCAGTATTGTCTGAGATTATTGAAACACACAAACATATTAAAGTAGATGTAACATGGCCTTTGAAGAGAACAAAAGAAATAACAAGAGATATTGAAATATTAATGAAAGAAATTTTAATATTGGACAATAATGAAAGTGGGCGATACTTTGATTTATGCATCGAGAGACAAGAGATAATAAAGACACATGCATCGACGCATGGCTTTACACTTTTTGGCGCCTGTTCCTTGCGACGTCAATTTATTCGTGCAATAACCAACAACAATTCTGATACTTTTTTTGGAGAAAGAAGTATGGGAAGGTACACCATATCCTATGACTAAATTTTAATTCCATTATAGCTAACTATACTAAACTTAAAGTGATACCGCAGCGAAAGAACATGCCGAAAATTTTGAAACAGCTCTAGCTATGTATTTGACTGAACAAAATATTCAGTTTTTAGACGAAAATATCTTATATGATATGGGTTGCTCGAATACCCCAGATTTTTTACTACTTGGTGATGTTTGGATAAATGGTGCACCTGTTCGATGGATTGATTGTAAAACATATTACGGTTCTTCTGAATTATGCAACAATCCAATACTACCTATAGGTAAGATGAGGCATCAGATAGCCAGATATAATAAAATGTACGGACCTGGTGCTATTGTCTTTTTGAACGGATTTTCGAGTGATCTTTATGATGTGAGTAATATAAGAAACACATTATTCCTAGATTCCGGTCCGCTTGTATTTGACATGACCGAGTTTTAGTGTACTTACTGTACTTGTTGTATTGTTGTAAATATTTATATTTTTAACAGGATCCGGAATAATTTTGGAATTTTGGAAATATAAAAGATAGGACAATCAAAGCCCAAAGATTGCCCGCAGTGTTTGATCAGAGGTGTTAGTGGCGAGATCTGTGTGCTCTGCAAGGAGGCTCGTCGTACGAAAATTGAACTTTCATTTGGCAAAAGAATGTATTTAGTCAGACTTTTGGTTGTAGGGGATACGAGTGTGGGGAAGACTTCATTGCTCATGAGATTTAATGAAGGCCACTTTATATTAACTCAAAAAACGACAATAGGTGTAGATTACAAAGCCAAGGAGATAATGATTGATAATGATAGTGTAAAGTTACAAATATGGGACACAGCTGGACAGGAAAGATTTCGTTCAATGACTTCAGCTTTCTATAATAGAGCACAAGGAGTTATAGTCACATTTGATGTAACTCAATATTCGTCATTTATGGCATTAGAAACGTGGGTGAATGATGTTAAGCAAAATGCACCTAATGGATGTGCTATCATGTTATGTGCTAACAAGACAGATATTCCAATGGATAAGTGGCAAGTGCGAAAGGAAGAGTACATGCTGTTTGCACACGAACATAAATTTACATTGTTTGAAGCATCAGCAAGTACTGGTTTGAATGTTAATGAAATGTTCACCGAAATAGGAAGACAAGTATTAAGTAAGAATAAAAGTGAATTAAGTTTGCAAAAACAAACCAACGAAAGAGATTTGGTATCTTTTGATGAAAAAATATCGAAGTCTGGTAGTAGAAAATGTTGTATAATAATGTAAATAAAGCTATGAAGATATAAAAAAAGATATTTACAATTTACAAAAAACAACAGTCTAATCAATGCTTATACCGAAACTACAACATCTATTCTTACTACCATATATAGGACACTATATTCTCTGCTCTGAACTCAAACGGTCAATAATTTCATTGACCACTTCAGTGGGAGCCGGACTCCTACCGTAATTATTAAATTTAGATGATGTTGTTTTCTTCTTACTACTTGTCGGCAAGTCTGCATCGCTGGTTGGTGGAGAGGTCAACCCTACCTTTTCATTCGGATCATAATCGTACTCAGAATCCATAATATTCGATCCAACATTATAATCAATTGGTTCCACGCGATAAAATATCAATATTGCAACCGTTGGGAATAGCTCCAAGAGCAAATAATAGAAAAACACTAGGGCCACAGACATTACAGTATTTTCGGGTAATGTATGCCCACTAATAAGAAAGACGATAAGGGCTTTAACGACTAAGGAAGAAATGATAATCATTCCTAAATATCGCAACAATCTTAATCTTGTACGTCGTTGTGTGAGATGTACTGGTACATTTTTGAGTTCACCAACAACGGCTAAAGTATAATAAGTTAAAAACGTCGCAATTACTAAATATGTTCCTGATATTATATATGCATATTGCTTGAAAATATAATAGACATCATTTGAGCTATCTGCCTTGACCAACCAAGTGCAAATAGCAATACCTGCAAATGCGATAAAAATAACAAAATAAACACCTGGACGAACAAAGTTATAATACTGAGACTCCATATTTTTACTTATATAATATAACTCAGCCCAAAATAGAGTAATAACTGCTGCCAAAGTGAAATATAATATCGTAGCTATCTCGTCAAATGTATAAAATAGTAATTTATCTTTAACAACTTCGCCAATTTCGTAATCCCAGGCATACAATGCAACAATAAAGAAGGAAACGCGACATCCCGAGAATAATAAAGTAATTATATGCACCTGCAATTGAATGGTACTAGGCCATAAATTGCACTGTTGAACGGTCTCCTTTAATGCATTCTCTCGTACTATAAGCTGTAGATATTCATAGAACGTCACAAGACATAGACCAGTATAGAATAGCAGCAAGATAAATACCACGTCAAGCATATCTCCCTAATACAAACAGGATAGCCTCGTTCGTCTTTGACTCCTCACAGCACTACTTCCCTTCTCTTCTTTTTCTCCAGTTTCCAAGTTTGATTCGCTAGGACCGGGCCCGTTACCGACCGCATGCCTCTAAGGTTCAAACAAACACCTATTATAAAAGAATATGAGTGATTTTATGATCTCTTCTTGCAACTTTATCCGTCGCAA
>JACCDO010627330.1_pt1 | contig 13661 bp, 10 predicted proteins | sample 7446101 | NCBI WGS metagenome assembly JACCDO01 (sample SAMN15323440, study PRJNA562643) | freshwater metagenome | isolation source: river surface water | place: USA:Blue River Watershed | collected 2017-08-16
GAGAGTACGGGCAGGTGCTGAAAGTTTGGTCGCTACCGGAGCATTCGGCGCAGCCGCGGGTTTGGGCGCAGGAGCAGGCTTGGGTGTTGCCACGGGTTTGGGCGCAGGAGCAGGCTTGGGTGCAGCCGCAGGCTTGGGCGCAGGAGCAGGCTTGGGCGCAGGAGCGGGTTTGGGCGCAGCCGCGGGCTTGGGCGCAGGAGCAGGCTTGGGCGCAGGACTACCAATTATACGATGAATTAAGTTCACCAGCAATTTTCGCCCCGAAGAACTATCGTCTACGCCTGCGTGAACCTCCGCCGTGGCATTCACCGCCTCCGCGTCATAGTGAGCAATACTTCCAGGAACAATATCACCGCCTCCTGGGACATCTAGTATCGTAATACCCGATACCAGAGATGCCGACAGAAAGCATAAAAGAAGACACGATGATATACGCATTTAAATATCTGTTATACACTATGATTACAAATTATCTTTATGTCCTTCACTTGTGGAGGAGGGTAGGAGTAAAACATAATAAACATTATATGCGACTAATATATATTTATAATGTCGTCTGATACCATTGTTTCTCCAACGAACAACAAAAATGAAACACAAAAGTTATATTTGTCATTATTACCGTTTAGTATGTATGAGAATCCATTCAAACAATATTCCCGTAAAGTAAAACTTAAACGACAACCACATTCACAGTCGCATAATGGCGTTTCCGGTTCAACCGAATTTATAATTATACCATCCTATTTACCAGGCAATGATGCGTCCATCCTCACCACACCTGCTTCAGGCGCCACTGCTACTACGTCGTTGATACAAACGCGCAGTTGCGGTGAAGTAAAAACGCGAAAAAAAATGAAATTGACGTCTGATTCTTCAACATTACCAGAGAATGAGCCGGAGTCACCTAAACAATCTATAGAAGACGAGCCTGTAAATAATATTATTATATTCAGACCCGGTGAACAAGATAAGATGAAACACGTTAAATATAGTCTTGCCGATTTACGAACACTATGTTCTCATTATTGTATTAAAAAGTCGGGAACAAAACCGGAGTTAACACAACGAATTTATACATTCCTAAATCAGTCGTATTATATTGTGCGAATACAGCGTATTTTTAGACGGTTCATTTCAAAGAAATACACCGCATCATCCGGGCCAGGGTATCTACGCATCTCCAATTGTGTAAATGATTCCGATTTTTATACATTTGATAAATTATCAAACATAAGGCCTCTGGAATTATTTACATACAGGGACGCCGATAATAAAATATATGGATTTCATATTGCGTCTATTTTTCATCTCATCATCAGTTCATATCCCAATATAACAAATCCATATAATAGGAACGTAATTCCATCAGGTGTGATCAAAAATGTATACGAAAAACTCATTTACGGATCATTGTTAGGGTTTCGTGTTTCGGTAAAATTGGATGACGACGGTGATTGCGACGACACTGGTGGCGGACACGGCGAGGCCGGCCAAGCGGGGATGCTTGTGGCTACTGGAGGTAGCGCAGTACTGACCCGAGAGAAACAGGAAGAGTTATTTATTATAGATTTATTTCAACATATCAATACACTTGGGAACTATTCTGACTCGGAATGGTTTACCACCTTACAGCGGATAGACCTTATTCGGTTTATTCGGAATATTCACGATATATGGTTCTACCGCGCCAATTTATCCCAGGAAATGAAAGAGAGGATTTGCCCTCCAAATGGAAACCCATTTATATTACATAATGCGCACGTAAATTTAAATGTATTGACGTTGTTGACTGACCCGGAAATTCGCACGATTTGTGTGTCTATTATTGAACGAATGGTTCGGCGTGGTGTATCTCGCGAAGATCAGTGTCTTGGCGCGTTCTATGTATTGGCGACTCTTACGATAGTCAATCAGGATGCGCGCAATGCATTGCCTTGGTTGTATGAGGCTGTTTTATAAATAACGTGTATTCGCCGATTTTATGTCAGAGCATTATGCCCGCGAAGATATAGCTCTAAAACAACTTAAAAGGACTTTACTCATATGTGTATAACCAAGAAAATGGTCAAACCTGCTCCTTCTTCTGCCGCCTCTGCGCCTGCTACTTCCTCCGCCTCCGCCGCCACCGCCGCCCCTGCCAAGGCGAAGGCCACCGCTGCTACCCCCAAGGCTTCCAAGCAAGCCGCCGAGGCAACCCCCGTTCCTCCTGCCGCTGCCGCCGCCGCCGCTGCCGCAGTGCCTCCCGCCGTTGATGGCGCTGCTCCCGTTGCCGAGGTGGATGGCGCCGTTTCAACTGCTCTCTACGGCAGTGTTCTTACCAAGCTCCAGAGCGCCCAAGCACTTCTTGCCTCTATTCGCTCCGAGGTGAATGAGTTGAAGCGTCAGCACGCTCGTGAGCTTCGCGCTGCCAACAAGGCCAACAAGCGCCGTAAGACCAATGTTAACCGCGCTCCTTCCGGTTTCGTCAAGCCTACTCTGATTTCCAACGAGTTGGCCGCTTTTTTGGGTAAGCCCGAGGGCAGTGTTCTTGCCCGCACCGAGGTGACCCGCGAGGTGAATGCCTATATCCGCACCCAGAAGCTCCAGGACAAGGACAATGGTCGCAAGATTATTCCCGACGCCAAGTTGCTTAAGCTTCTCAAGCTGAAGAAGGGTGAGGAGCTCACTTACTTCAACCTTCAGAAGTATATGGCTGCCCACTTTGCCAAGTCTTCTACTGCTGGTGCCGCATCTGCTACCGCTTTGTAAATGAAATGAAATGAAATGAAAAAACAAAAAAATGAATATACGAGTATATCCATTTTTACTATTTGTAGTAGTATTATTCAAATACTAATCGCGATCACGGTCGTGCATTCGCGCCATATATATAATTTGTCAGCATACTTGCCTGCGTCCCTGGACTGTCTTCACCCGATGAACCTATAATGCCATATACCGGCGAAGATGTGAGTGATCCATTTCCAGATGAAATCGTCTTAATGACGGCCTGTGTCGTGGGTGGAGAGGATTGAATGAATATGAAATCCTCCTTCATCATAATTTCCATAATTCGTTGTTTGTGAATATCGTCTCGGTTCAAGACGACGAGTTGCTTATACTGCTGATTGCTTTCAGACGTAAAGACGTCAAACATTGCTTCATTCGTTAAATAGGTTATTGCGCCAGGGCCGTCTTCTCTGGAATACCAATCATAGAATCCGCCACCACTGTCGTGGTATTTTTGTTTTTCACTTGCGGGCAGGGAATTGTATTCAGTTATTTTCTTAAACACGATATCTGGCAATGTGGCTGCGGTGGTACTCTGCGAATAGTCTGTTCCGCAAACGACACACATCATTTTGAACTCCTGTTGTGTCAATGACAATGTCTTCAGTATTTCGTGAGTGTCGTGCGATACGACCGAATGATTCAATAAGCTTATATGTCGTAATACAACCGGGCATCCATAAACGAACATATCCGTGTCATCGCTCAAACACGCATCTACGCGTTTTTTCAGGGAAAGTTTCGCGCATAATACATCCGCCTCGCCTTCTGCGTCAATGATCGCAAACCCAAAACTCACCAGTAGTTCCTTCACATTGGTTATGTCGCAATCGCGCAAACGGATGAATTGTTTTTTCAACTCGCGCATCGTGTCATCGATATCATCTATTTCGGTCGTTTCAACCGAGCCCGATGGCGCTTTTTTTCTCTCTTTGATAATTTCAACAAGCGCGTCGTATTGTCGTTTTGCTTGGTCTTTCTTTTTTCGGCGCAATTCAATGAGCTCCGTTTTTTGAGGAGGCGGTGGACCATCAAATATGAAAACCGCGTGAATATTATAATGCCGGAATACGGACGCCATCAAATACATATTTTCCAACAAGGCTCCTTCGCCGGAAAAACGATACATATAAATGCTCGTATCTACCGCGATTTTCTTACCGGATAACTCGCGCAAATGGATGCGGGATGACGCATTCGGACACTTTTGTTGTATAAATCGGTTTAAGCCCCTGATTCCCATTGCCTGCCTGCCTGTTTGTTTATGCTATCTACTTACCATAAAAAAACATTATTCTATTCAATTTTATTCGTGGGGTTGCGCCTGGGGTTGCGCCCCCAAACGACGCAGTGCTGTGCTGTGCTGTTATTTACGTGTGTTGAATTTCGCTCTCTTCATCATCGCTATATCCGTCCCCATCAATTATAATGATATGTTCGTCATATTCGCGCTCGGCTTCTGGTTCTGGTTCTGGTGCCGCGTATTCGGCCGCAATCATTTGTAAAGCATCAGCTTCACCTGCTTCGTCCGCCACCGCCACCGTATGTTCGTATCTCTCGTGCCGATGTATCCTACGTTTGACATAATCCTTCAAGTCATAATAATCCCGGTCCAGTTCACGATAAACGACATCTTTCCATTCAGCCATCTCTTCTTTCATATCATATACATCATTACTGGCCTCCGCGACTTCATCTTTCAAGAATTCCACATTCTCCTTCACATCCGACAATTCGGCATCCACCATTCCGATACTCTTCTTCAGCGTGCTGTGTGTCTCGCGCATATTCTCCAATTCACCCCACACTCCAACATACCGCGCCGTATGGTATTCATTTGACCGAGTAATAAGATCGGTCATCTGGTCACTTACTCGCTCAACCTCATTGCCAATAACACCCGATAACTCCGCGCGCAACCCGCCCACAAATGGGCCATTCATAAAGTCCTCCAGTGCTTTGATCCGCCTACACGTCTCGTCGGTTGACCGAACATTAAGACTTGTCAGCTCGTCATTTACACTTTGCACCAATTGAGCACTGACTTTGCTTTCCATCTCAATTTCATTACAAATCGCCTTTGTAAACTCTTCGCGCAAGTCTCCGGCGGCTCGGTATTGCTGTTGATGCGTGTATTCTCGCAATTCTTGGAGTCGTTTCATCGTGATCTCTTCATTGTCTTTTATGCGCTGGCTGAGGACTTCCGTCATTTTGACGGCACGTTTCAATTTCGCCATAAGGGCATTTTCGCGCTCTACAAACATATCATAATCCATTTCATATCTTTTGTCGACGTCGTCCAATTGTTCGTTAAGTCTGGTTATTTCCAGCTCCATCGGATTGATCCGCGCTTCAAGTTCCGCGCGAATTTTATTCACATATGCGAATATTTCGTTGTCTGCGTTATACGCGCCATAGGAGACCGTCTCGCGAACCTTTTCGCATTTCTTGTCAACGTATTTTTTCATCTTCTTCTTGAGTGTCTCGTCGTCGTCGGCCCGTTCTTCAGATTGTTGGAGTGTTGTCTTCACGGCTTGAACTTCACGGTATAATTCATCTGTTCCGCGCGTAATTTTGTCGTATATTTCTCTCTGGTGTATAATCTCGCTTTCGGTTTGTTCGCTTTTTGCGAATAGAGTCGCAATATTCTTCCACAACATTGTTTTCTCTTCAGCGTCGGCGTCGGCGTCGGCAGCCGATGACGCAATTGGGAATAATGGAGGGGGAGGCGATGACGAGCTTTGCTGTGAAGTATAATATTTGGGATTGTCCACCGACATAGAAACCAACTTTCCGAAAGATGTATGCATAATACGAGAATGACAATGATATATATAACAATACATATAGATTTATATTCAATTTTACGATCGGGGGATTTCAAATGCTTATTCCGTCGTCGTCGTCATTCCATTGTCATTCCATTGTCATTCCATTGTCATTCCATTGTCATTCCATTGTCATTCCATTGTCATTCCATTGTCATTCCATTGTCATTCGCATCGTATTCTTGATAACTGCGGTAGACGACGCCGACGACGACGCCGACGACGCAGTCTCAAGAAATGAAATTAAACCTATGATCACCGGATCTCTCGACACGCGTTCTATAAACGCAACAAACCGCGGAAGATTTCCCGCTGAACGAGAGAACCGAATAGAACTCCCGCTATTATTCTCACAGCACCACGAAAGAAATGGCATCGCATTCACCGAGAGAATGCCCCCTAAAATATAATACGCATATACGTTTGTATCCTCCGTGTATCGTTTACGACACATCTCCGTATTTTCCGCAGATTGGACGGTGATGTGCGCGTATTTGAGACCCATAATCTCAAGGACTTTTACGGCTTGGTGTGCGTAAAACATCGCATTCTCGGCCAGTTTCTCTCGCACGGCGCGAATAAAGTGGGCGCGCGTTGTCGTCGTCGCATCGGTGGTGGTAAAATAGGTATTAAATATAGTGTTAATAATACGCGCCCATGTCTCCGTATATGTTTCAAACAAGAGAATATCGTCGTGTGGAATACAAAATGTGCGGCGAAGCTGTTCGTTGGCGCTTTTCAGGTCAATGTCAATAAAGTCCATATTGAAATTATGCATGGATTCGTGGATGAATACCTTGAACCATTCTTCGGTGCGATATACGACGATTTCACCGTGTGTCTCGCAGTTTCGCGTGAGACCCGTGTTCGCGTGGATGGCCGAGATAACCGCATCGTCGCCGGCAGGTCGCTCTTTCTTAAACGGTGTCATATAAAAATATACATTAAGACCCTTTTCCGAGCATTCTTTATCCGCCAGACCCGTAACAATGAACAGCCAGACGAATACTTTATACGCGTAAATTCGGTAGGTTGCGATTTCAGACGCGCATACATTTGCGCTTGCGTGCGTATCCCCGCGCGGTCGCCCGTGTTTTTGACACACCGAAATATGCGACTCGGGGAATGTTATGAAAAAGAGTGAAATTGTGCGTCCGCGAATATCGGCCTGGAATCGTATACAGTACTCTGATTTCTCTCGGATGTATTCATATACTTTATACGGAATATACCGGTCATCGTCGCCGGTGTCGTTGTCCGCGGGGTGCCGTCTACTTCGTCGTATATCATAGGTTCGCTGTAGATCCGAGAGAATGCGCGGGTGCGGTAAATCCGTCGCGGAGTTTTTGACTTCCGTGAGTTGAAAGGATAGACTAGGCGACGACGATGCTTCATTCTCGGATGTCATTTTTTGATAAATATTATACTCCGCATTGCGTAATCGGTCATAAAACTGTTTCAGGAATTCGTTCGTCTTCTCTTTGTTTTCGGGGATGCGTGTCCGCGGTGACCCCGAATGTCGTGAACGATAATCTCTCGTAAGTGATTGGATGGTTCGTTGGAGACTCGTCGCATCTTTCTGTATTTCTTCTTCAATCCACATTCCTTCCGTTGTCTGGTATTTTCGTGTATTATTATAATACGCTATATAAAAAGCTAATAATATAATATAATAAATGTTTGAACTCATCTTCAAAAAGTATTTTAAACCCGCGACGCTTCACATCTTCGTCTTCTCGTTTCTCGTCTTTATCGTATTAAATGTGATTGAAAATGTGATTCATTATAATATCGGGAAATACCACGAGGCCAATACTCCTCCTCCTCCTGTAAAAGGCGATGGCAGTGGAAGTATAGCGGGGTTTCACTTTACAAATCCGTCGGAAAAAGACTGGGTGCGCATCGTCGTGATTATGTTTATTTTCGCGGTGCTACAGGGATTCTTCACCTCTTATTTCAGCGTGTGCTGAAATAGTCAGCGTCTGCTGAAATAGTCAGCGTGTGCGAGCGCCAGCGAGCGTCAGCGTGTGCCTGTGGTCCGTAATTTGTGCCTTACCCTCATCAGGTGCTGATAAACCTCCGGGCGCGCACCCCGCTGATAATGCACAAGTTTCGCATTTCGCGTGGCAAGCAACATATCCTTTAAGTTCTTATTCTGTGAGAATTTCGCAAACATCGCATTCTCCATCTCTCGTTCACTGCGTCCGTGATTGAAGAAATCGGGGTCAATTGATATATTCGCAGGTCGGATGATAGCACGATTGGCTAATTTCCCGGATTTACTTCCGGCGGCTTTTGCGAGGACTGCGTCCGATGACAACTCGGATCTTGAATCCAGCGAGAATTTAAGGTAGAATTCCCGGTTATTGTTTTTGAATTTACTGCCCTGGTAATAATGCTCTACGCTCTGCCACGTGTGACCGTCCAACATAAATGGTTCATTCCAAAAGTTGGATAATTTACGCCGCCAGTTGTCAAATGCCGTGAGTTTATGAAAATGGATTTTCTCCGTCTCGGGGATTTTCTCGCCAGCACCCATTCCCGGCAGTGCGTTCGGATTAGAATTTGAATAAAATTGGAATACGATATCGGGTGTATACAAATGTGCGCCATTTCTGTCACCCTTCCCGGCCGCCGCGGTATGGACTTCTTCCATTAACTCGTCCAGGCTCTCATTTGGTATCTCATCTATACGTATACCAAGTTCGCGCTGGAAGAGTTTGAATTGCGGAATGAGGCAAAACGCGCCAGCCTGTGTTTCCAGGCATTTCGTTGTTATGAGTAGTTTAATATCATAAGGCACTTCGGAAAATGCAAGAACGCCGTGTGTTTTATACGTGATGAGCGTGTAGGTTGACAATTTTGAGTCTATGATACGATTATTATTGCTTCGCGGGCTACGACTGCGGGCGGTGGTGGTCCTGATCGCTGTCCCCTTCCCGATTAAAATATACGCGGTCGGCTCAAATATGCCACGCTTGCGAATATCGGCATCCACTGCGTTGCCATCGTCTCCTCCCGCGCCATTATCACACTGTAACACATTATCAATATCACCTGCGTCATATGCGTCCCGCGAAAAGAGGACGAATTTCATATTCAGCACGCGCTCCATTGTGGCGATCGCCCACGCATCAGGCCAATAAAGCGAGGTCATCATTCGCTCTTTTAATTGTTGAGTAGACCGGACGTCGCGCATATAATCATATTGCGATGAGAGAAGTTTCGTATACTTCATTTCATCGTGTTTCATATTATGTTCTATGACGAGTTTCTTCGCACCCGCAATCATTAATTGCTGTTGGGCGCGGTCGTGAATAGATGATATCCGGCGTTTTATGTCATTGTAATTATTCACCAATTCTTTCGTTTCACGCGTCTGGGTTCGCGTGATCCCGTGATACAACGCGAATTTCTCTCGGTATCCCCGAAATACTTCATCGGTCACTTCGTCGGAGAGTTGGCGACGCAACTCTAAAATCGTCGTCGTGCGACCTTGTGTAAGAAGTGCGTCGCGAATGACTGCGAAAAACCCGTCACTACCGCCTTCGTTGTCTATGAAGTTGAAATACTTATTCCGAAGATACTTTTGAATCCAGAGGTCGGTGGCGGGATTGGATTTATATTGCCGGCGTTCCAATTCAGATTGTTCCTTGGTTTGTAGTGGTAGAATGGATGCGCCGGATAATAGATGTTTTTGTCTGGCGTCTAATCCAAATGTTGCGTCATAAGCGGCGGTGGCCGCGGTGTCGTCGTCATCGCTACTGCTGTCGTCGCCGTCTGCGTCGGTCGCGGATGCGGGTGCGGATGCGGATGCGGATGCGGATGCGGGCTGCGGCGGTTTTCCGAGAGATTTCTTTATTTCATTGACCTCGGTTGCGCGTCCGGCGGCGGTGGCGGCGGTGGCGGCGACGGTGGCTGCGACGGCATTATCGCCCTTTTTGGCACGGGATTTTCGTAATAATTCGGCATTTACAAATCCATATAACAGCGGTGATAATTTGTGGATATCCAAGTCGCCGGATTCGTCCATTTTGACTTGATTGGACGGCATTTCATACACACCGACCTGTTTCATAAACTCCATTTCCGCATTAAATAAATAAATAGGCGCGTATACGACATTATACCGTTTTGCGAAATGGTAGTTCAATTGGCCGAGACCGATGATGACTTTTTGCGGGTCACGCAATAACTGAACCTGGAATAATGGTGTATTGTAATTAAAGTCTTCTTCTTCTAAATGCGAATACTCGTGATAGTTGATATGTGTGTTGAGTTTGGATTTCACCATATTGTGGGATGTAATTATTATATAACAACAAATAATAATTACACACGAGACGCGCGTTGCCTGCAATCGGATATTATCGGTAAACCACCGTCCTCCGCTCCGGTTCCCCCGCCTCCGTCGTAACAAACGACATCTTAAACCGCCGTTCTTTCGCTTTATTCAGCGCCGTAATCACGCGTTTATACCGATCCACATTATTGTCCGATGTCCCCCCCGCGCCCAAATGAAGCGCATCCGCCTCGTTCCCGTAATCCAGGATTTTCTTATCCTGCCAAATGTCGTGGATGGACATAAAACCCGGAATATTCAAAATATGGATACCTATATTGCGCATATGGTAATAATTGCTTAAAATGACGTCATCCGAGAGACGGCATACTTGGTTATCGGGAGCGGTATAACGCGTCATATATTCCACGAAATCATCGCCAAATGTACTCAGTTTCACACAAACCGACCCATACCCCTCCGCAATGGTGGCGATGTCCTTGTGTGTGCGTTTTCCGCTGAGTTTCATATTCACAAAATCAAATCCAGTAGCGGTCCATACATTATCGTCATTGGCGGGAATCATTTTCTCATAGGTCTCAATCATTCGCTTGGGGTATGCGATATCGTCGTCAAGATAAATAATTCGTGTGCGCGTGGGGTCATAGTCGCCGGTGCGTGCGCTTACGCGTTCGCGTTCGCGTAAATACATAACCGTCGGCAGGATCTTCGTAGCAGGGCCATAATCCGTGTCAATACGATTTACGGTGAGAGATTTCCGGATATACTTCGGAACATTATACGTCTCGCCTGTGCGCGCAAATGTCTCCGGAATATTCAATAAAAATAAATCGGGTTTGCGCGTTTGGTCCAAGATACTGTTTATCATCGGGCCACATTTATTAATACGTGTCGGACTCGTCGTAAATGAGACAATGAATTTCGTCGTCGTCGTCGTCGTCGTCGTCGTGGTCATTGCGCGTGGCGTTGATCTAATAGCGCATTTTCCCTCTATATTTGTTTACTTCTTCGCCTTCCCTGAGATCTCGTCAAGCATATCCAGATGCCTAAAGATGGTTTTATTCGTGATACTCGGTTTTGATTTGAGTTTCAACTTGGAAATCTCGGTTATTTGGTCTACGCGGGTTTTAAACGACTCGGAAATCTCGGTGTCCGCCGTGGCCGTGGCCGTGGCCGTGAAGGATGCGTGACTGTGTTTCACCATAATATACAGGTTTTCCGCGAGTTCATCCACCTCATTTGTCTTGCCTTCCACACGCATATTTGTATACATTAGTTCTTGTATCTGGCGCATCAATGCGATAACCTGTGTCTTCTCCACAATTCCGAATTTCATCAAATTCACAATGAAGAGCGACATTGCCTTTCGCTTCTCGTTGGCCTTATTGATATCGCAAAATTTGTCGTAATTCTTCTTCGGGTCGCAGTATTCAATCGTTTCAAAGAGGGACATAAATGACGCCAAATTGCGTTCAAATACTTCGCGAAAGACCGCGTAGGGGCCACCCTCCTTCTCCTGCGCCATCAAGTCGCGGAACAGGCGCGCATAAATCTCGGAATAGAATGCGTTTGAACTCGCAGTATTGAAGATGGATAATGCAATACGGTTCATCACCGCGACCGTATTATGCTCTTCGGACGTATTATCGGCGGATGCGGTGAATAATTCCGAGATTTCCTTTAAAATATCGGAAACCGTTGTCGCGTATGTTTTGTCGGTAAGTTTGTTGAGATATGACCGAATATTGTCAATCCCCAGTTCAATACCTTCCTTCTTCTTCAGCTCTGTCTTTTGAAAGGATAGAATTGTCTCCCATTCGTGATTTGGAATTTGTTGTGGACGGGACGACGACGACGACGACGATGACGACGACCGCGTGATAGAATGACCGGCGCCGCCACCGCCACCGCCACCCGCGTCGTATCCGAACCTACTTTGAAATGTATTTGCACTACTTCCTGCGATATGATATCCAGAAGAGGACGCGACGACGGCTCCAGCATCTGTCGCGGGAACACCCGAAGAAGACCTGAATTCGCCCCCAGCACGAACCGGAAAGACTGGTGTTTTAATATATGTTGCAGCACCTACCAAATCTGCTAAATCCGAGACCGATTTTAGAACACTATCGGGTAATTTCAAATCAAAGCCCATATTCATAAACGCAGCATAATCAGGAAGGTCGTAACGGTGTGTTATTTTTGCCATAAGAATAAGAATCGTCCGTGCGTGCGATGCGTCTATTATAATATATATGATTGTTTTATATCAATTATATGGCGAATCCTGTAAGTAAAGTATTTGAATTATACTGTCAATCCGGCGGCGGCGGCGGCTGCGACGGCAGCGCAGGGACATACATCCAAGCAAATCTCTCGGTGCGTGACTTTGAAAAGAACAAATATGGCGAAGTATTCACTCCGTATGCTTATATCTGCGATTTACTGGATCAGCTTCCTGCGCGGGTCTGGCGCGACCCCAGTTTGCGCTGGTTGGAGCCTGCCGCCGGTATCGGGAATTTCTGTTTGGTGGTATATATGCGCCTGATGGACGGGCTCGTCGCATTTCCCGACCAAGTCGCGCGCCACGAACATATATTGCGGAATATGCTTTTTATGATAGAACTCAATGAAGAGAATATAGCCCGCACGAGAGATTTATTCGGGCCGTTGGCGAATATAACGTGCGCGGACTTTCTCTCCGCGTCCGCCGATGTGTCCGCAGACATTGTCATCGGGAATCCCCCATTCCAATCTCCGAGAGAAACCGCACGCACCAGTAGTAAGGGAGGTCAGACCCTGTGGGATAAGTTCATTGTAAAATCTCTCGGAATACTTCGCCAGACTCCTCCGACTGGCCCAGGAACCAGCGCCGAGAGATTTCTTTGTTTCATCACTCCACCCGCGTGGCGAAAACCGAATAGCCCCCACGGATTATGGACGATGATGACACGCGAACCTTGTTCTCTACAGTATATTCATATGATTGATAAGAAAACCGCAATACGGGATTTATGTGTCCAACAACGAATGGACCTCTTTATCGTCCGAGTCGGCGACGGCGACGGCGACGGCGAATGCCGTGTTATCACAAGTCAGGCGGACGGAAATACTTTGAATTTGATATCTCCGAGAGATTGGCCGTTCCTTCCCAACACGGAATTTGAATCTATAAAAGAACTACTTGACCCAAAAGGACCCGACCCACGGCGCGTCATTTACGACCGCTCCGCCTACGGCAGTGACCTCCCGCATATGGCGCCGGAATACCGCGCCGGGGAATTTATTTATCCGGTCGTCCATACAATGACACGACGCGGGCTTGGACTCTGGTATTCTAATACGAAGACGCGGGGGACGGGGCATTTCGGGAAGGCGAAAGTCATTTTGAACTTCAATGAAAAATTATATCCCTATTTGGACCACACGGGGGAATACGGGATGGGGCAGTTTTCATTCGGGTTGCCGACAGGGGGGTCAGTGACGGAGGGGGAGGCGATGGTGCGTGCGCTGAATTCGCCGCGATTTACTGCGATTGTGCGCGCGACGAAGTGGGGGGCGTATCAGACGGATCGGCGGATGTTTGAGTATTTCCGGGAGGGGTGGTGGCGGGGCCACATAATGAACGAATAACAGACTTAAACATATCTTGATATTATTATCAGACATATCCGACTTTTTTTCGCGATTTCACCCTTACGATATACAATGTCATCCTCCGACGATACTCTTTCCGGTTCCGGCTTCGCCTCCACTGC
>JACCDO011043666.1_pt1 | contig 13661 bp, 12 predicted proteins | sample 7446101 | NCBI WGS metagenome assembly JACCDO01 (sample SAMN15323440, study PRJNA562643) | freshwater metagenome | isolation source: river surface water | place: USA:Blue River Watershed | collected 2017-08-16
ACTCAGAGAGTTCTGCTGCGCCGGAGCGCGCAGCGGGACTCCGGTTGAACAAGCCCTGATAGACCGCAAACGTGGCGGGCCTTTATGCGGATTGTGTTGGTGGCGGGAGTGACGCGCGGAGTGCTTGATTTTTGACAAAAGGGGTTCGTTTGCCTTTTCCCCTTCTCGCACAGCAGCCAACGCCGTGCAAACTGCCTCGCCCCTGCCGGTGAAGCGGCGAAAGGGACATTTTTGCGGAAATTAATGCGTGGCCTTTTCTGCAAAGACCGGAGTCTCGGTCTTGGCGTGACCCAGAGCCAAATCACCACATCTGGCTGGCGCGGACGGACTCCAGTTTGGCTTCGGCTTCGTCCGGCAGCTCGCTCAGAAAATCCAAATCCGTGAGCCGTTCGATTTCGTCGATCGTCGTCAGGAAATCAGCGGGCTCGGCCGAAGCGCTTGTCTCGGCGGGGAACAGAAAGGCTTGGGCACGCACCGTGGCTTCGCGTTCATCCACGATGATCATATAAAAGGCCGCCGGCACCGCCACGCGCCGATGTAATTTTTTCGGTTTCTCGTCAAACACCGGCCCGGCCACCACCCACACCTCGCCAAAACGGCCAGCATAATTCGTGGCGATGCGTTGCTCCAGCTGCTGCCACGGTCCAGCGTTCAGGGCGTGCTTCTGCGGCGTGATGTTCGACATCAGAAACGTCTCCTCCTGCGCCTCGCGGCCATACTGGGTCGCGATGGCGTAGTTCGGCGCCAGGTGTCCGCGATCATAACCGCTGCCGCTATACTCATCCGAGACGACGCGGGCCGCCGTGCGCGGATCAGGCGAAAATTTATCCGGACGCGGAGGCGATGGTTTCAATTCGATATCTCGCACCCGGTAGGCCGCCCACAGCGGATTCGCCCGCGCATCGCTGTAACCCACCGCGTAACCTATATTGGTCAACACCCGCACCGGCTGCGGTGTCTGCGGCAAACCGCCGTAGCCAAAACGCCGGTCACCGGCGGCCAGCGCCGGCACGCGCGTCTCGTTGCCGTAGAGTTGCCACAAATCCCACGCCACATCGAAGGCCGTGATCCGTTTGTTCGAGTCGAAGGCATTCCACACGAGGCGGGCGACGTCCGTCTTCCGCGCCTCCGGCTGAAACAAATACCAACCGCAAATCGCCGCCCAACCGAACAGATTGGCGACGATAAAAAATTTCGTCCGCCGCCATGCACCCGACGATTTTTTGCCTGATTTGCGTGCCATGAATAAAGCTCGTCCTGCAGTTTCTCAGTCCGTCGCCGTCCGAGCCCGATTACTTCTTCTTGTTCAGCGCGGCGGTGAACCAGTCGCCGTTCAACGACTGGGACGCGCTGCGCGGTGCGGGAGCCATCGGACGAGCCCCGCCGTTACCGGAGCGCAACTGGCCCGGGCCCGTCACAGGTTTCCCACTCGCACCCGTCGCGGCGCGGCCCCCGATCTGGGGATTGCTGCGCATTGACAGGGCGATGCGATTGCGCGGCAAATCCACCTCGGTCACAGTCACCATGACCTTCTGACCGGGCTTCACGACCGCTGCGGGCTCCTTCACAAAACTGTCCGCGAGCTGGCTGACGTGCACAAGGCCGTCTTGATGCACGCCGACATCCACGAATGCTCCGAAGGCCGTGACGTTCGTCACGAGGCCGGGCAATTTCATGCCGGGCTTGAGGTCTTCGGGTTTGTTCACGCCCTCGGCAAAACTGAAGGCCTCAAATTTCTGACGCGGATCGCGACCGGGTTTGGCGAGCTCCGCCATGATGTCGTTCAACGTCGGCAAACCGACTTTCTCCGTCACGTATTTTTCCAGTTTGATCTTCGCCCGGATGCTGCCGTCGCGCATGAGGTCGGCCACGCTGACCCCGAGATCCGCCGCCATCTGCTCGACGAGCGGATAGCTTTCCGGGTGGACGGCGCTGGCATCGAGGGGATTGGGCGCGGCGTGAATCCGCAAAAATCCGGCGGCCTGCTCAAAGGCCTTCGGCCCGAGGCGCGGCACTTCCTGCAACTCGGCGCGCGATTTGAACGGCCCCTTCTCGTTGCGCCGCGCCACGATGTTAGCGGCGATGCTCTCATTCAGGCCGGACACATAACTGAGCAACTGCTTCGACGCCGTGTTCACTTCGACGCCGACGCCGTTCACCGTGCTGATCACCGTGTCGTCGAGCGAGCGCTTGAGCGCGGATTGATCAACGTCGTGCTGATACTGGCCGACGCCGATCGACTTCGGGTCCAGCTTTACCAATTCGGCCAGCGGGTCCATCAGGCGGCGACCGATCGAGACCGCGCCGCGCACGGTCAGATCGTGGTCGGGAAACTCTTCGCGGGCGACCTCGCTCGCCGAGTAGATCGACGCGCCGGATTCGTTGACCATCACGACCGGAATCGTTGGCGGCAGACCCAAGCCGCGCACAAAGGCCTCGGTCTCGCGACCGCCCGTGCCGTTGCCGACGGCGACCGCCTCGACCTTGAAAAACTTCACGAAACCCTCGAGTTTCTCCTTCGCTTCCACCGCGTGCCGGTCGGGATAGACGACGTCGTTGTGGAGCAGCTTGCCCTGGCGATCCAGCGCCACGACTTTGCAGCCCGTGCGGAAACCCGGATCGATGGCCATGACCGCCTTCTGGCCGAGCGGCGGCGCGAAGAGCAGTTCGCGCACGTTGTCGGCAAACACCTTGATCGCGTCGGCATCGGCGCGCTTTTTGGCTTCGAGGCGCATCTCGGTTTCCATGGCGGGGCTCAGCAAACGCTTCACCGCATCGGCAACGGCGAGGCGCACCTGTTCGCCAGCCGGATTTTTTGCGCGCACAAACATCGGTTCGACCTCGGCCACGCCGGCCAGATCGTCGGGCAAGGTGACGCGCATCATCAGCATCGATTCGGATTCGCCGCGACGCATGGCGAGGATGCGATGGCTCGGCGCCTTGGCGAGCGGCTCGCTCCACTCAAAATAGTCTTTGTATTTCGCGGCCTCGGCCTCCTTGCCCATGAGCACCTTGGACGACACCACGGCGGTGCGTTGATAAACCCCGCGCAACCGGGCGCGCGCATCCTTATCGTCGCTGATCCGTTCCGCCAGAATATCGCGGGCACCGGCCAGAGCCTCGTCAACCGACGCGACCGTCTGCGGCGTGTTTTTGCCATCGTCCGGCGTGTAAGCGTTACCGACGTGCGCCTGCGCGGCGGCAACGGGATCGGTGGCGGCATCCTGCGCCCAGAGCAGATCGGCCAACGGTTCGAGTCCCTTCTCTTTGGCAATCGTGGCCCGTGTGCGTTTTTTCGGGCGGAACGGCAGATAAATATCCTCGAGGGCCGTGAGCGTCTGCGCGTCGTTGATGGATTTTTCGAGAACGGGGTTGAGCAGGTTGCGCTCCTTCAAAGACGCGAGAATCGCCGCGCGGCGGTCGTCGATGGCTTTCATCTGTTCGAGCCGGTCGCGGATCGCCATGACCTGCACTTCGTCGAGCATGCCCGTCGCTTCCTTGCGGTAACGCGAGATGAAGGGCACGGTCGCGCCCTCGGCCAGCAATTGGGCGGTGGCCATCACTTGGTGGATTTGCAATTTCAGCTCCTGCGCGAGGCGGAGCACGTGGTCAGGATTGGGCAAAGACGGAGATGCCATTAGGAAAGCGCTGATGCCATGGTTTCACGTCCGTCGCGCAACCCGGAAAATGATTTTCTGGAAAATTTATTGGATTGCGCGTGCATCGCTCCGACGCGAAGCAGGGACGTCTTAGATATTAATGTTTTGAGCTGATGCAGTCATTGAAGGCGACGAGGCGTGCGGCGACTGTCAGCTTGTCTCGGCGCGGGGAGCCACCCACCCTAGCGGCGCATGATTAACCCCGACTTTTTCTGGCACGGCACGGATGGTCAGATTCTCCACGTCAAACCCCGCCGCGGCGACACACTCCTGCTTTCGCTCGCTTTCTGGCCCCGCCATCATGAGGAGTTCGATTTTCTCTGCGCGCACCTCGAAGAGCTGTGTTTCACCGAGCGGAGCTCACTCGCTCGCATCGGAATCGAGATGGTCGCCGATGGCCCGGTGCGTCGCGACGGCCACCGCTTACTCCTCGATGTGGTGGCATCACTCTACGACAGCAGTTTTCCGAATGCTCCTTACTGGAAAAAACTGCTGCGTCCAGGGGTGCCCGCCGGACGCCTGTTCCGAGCGCCCGCCGCCGCCAAACTTTCCTCGGCCGCCATCTGGGCTGCCGTCCGCGATAACCGCCTCAAATTGCCGCAATCGACATCGATTGATTCACATGGACGCGTGTTCTTCACGCCGCATGCCGTCAGCTACACGCTCAAGCCTGAGCTCCAACGATTAAACTTCGAGCACATCGCCAGCGGCCTCGCCAATCGCGGCTTCCTCGACAAAGTCCAAGTTCGCCACGACGCTTCACCGCTCACCATCGCGCCACACAGCGGAGTTCTGACCAGTTGCTCCATGTTTCTCCGTGAGCACTTTGTGGTGCTCAGTCCTGGCGAGGGCAACTTCGGTCTGCACACGAGCGCGGTGCTGCTCGATCCAGTCAAGACGTTCGGCTCAAACGTGATGCTAGAAATCTACAACACCGGCGACCAACCCGTAGTTAATCCCATGGTCACCGTCGAAGTGTTTCAGGCCCCTCCCCACTCAGACGGCCCCGCCAAATCTCTCGTCAAAAAGCGTCTGCGTCTGCTCGACACGACGAAGAAACTCTACCGCTGCCTCGACGATTCACCAGCCCACGATACCCACGAGCCACGCCCACGCGCCTCCATCACCGTGCGCGGCCACACTTCGACGATGGAAAACCGTGCGCTCGCCGTCCGTGCTGACGCGGATCTCAAAAAATTCCTCGCCGCCGACTCCTGCCCCCTCGGCAGCCACACGCTCATCCAAGCGCTCGACGCCGCACCTTCCGACGCCGATACGCTCATCGTCGATTACTTCCCCGACCTGCTCGAACACATGGAGCTGCTCACCCGGCTCGGCGAACGCAAGCTGCGCCGTCTCGTCTTCCGCCGTGCCTCGCGCACACATGGCTACTTTTTCTCCAGCAATGCGCATGCCCGGCTCGATACATTCCACGCCCTCGGCATTCCCGTGTATTGGTATGACGAAAAAACCAAGGACATCTACCTGCATACCTATAAAAGGGGCCATGGCTTTTTCGTGCGCGAGGAAAATGCCCGCCGCTTCCAAGAAAGCGCGGTCCTCGCCTTCTACGGCTCGGCGGTCGGACTCAACGCGGCCGACACTACGCGGATTGCCTCGCTAGTCGATCAACTCGCGAGTTTCCTCGGCACCAACCTCGGCGTGCTCACCGGCGGCGGTGGCGGCGTCATGCGTCTCGCCACGGAAACGGCTCGGGCCAAAGGCGCGCTCACTGGAGCCTGCTTCCTCGAACTCGAAGCGCAGCCGCCCGAACTCGGCGTAGATTTCTTTAACACGTTCCAAGAAACTTCGCGCCACTTCCGCCAAAAATGGTTCGAGGCTGCGGATTTTTGCATCTTCAACGTCGGCGGTGTCGGCACGCTTGAGGAAATCGGCATTGAGCTCTGCAACCTCAAGCTCGGCATCCGCCCACGCGCCCCCTTCGTCTTTTATGGCGCCGGTTTTTGGAAAGACCTGCAACGCCAGCTCCGCGCTATGGTGAAAGACAAACGCATGCCTGCGTGGATGCAGGACTATACGCTTTTCACCGAAGATCCGGCAGAGGTCGTGCGCTTTTATCGTAAGACTTTACAGCTGCTCTGACGTCGTCCCAGCGCATGAAACCAGACCGCAGCCTGCTCATCGGGACCGCGTGCGTCACTGGGGCGCTGATTCTCTCCGGCCTCGCGCCCTACGACCGGCTGACTTGGCTGCTCGAAATCGCGCCCGCCTTGATCGTGTTTCCGCTCCTTTGGGCGACGCATCATCGCAGACCACTCACGCCGCTGCTCTACCAACTCATCGCCTTACACGCACTCGTGCTCTGCCTCGGCGGAGCCTACACTTATGCGCGGGTGCCTCTCGGTCACTGGGTAGCTGAATTTCTTGGTTGGTCGCGCAATCCCTACGACAAGGTCGGCCATTTCTTCCAAGGCTTCGTGCCGGCACTGGCGGCGCGGGAAATCCTGTTGCGCGGCGCGCATGTCCGCAGAGGCAAAATGCTGACGTTTCTCGTAGTCTGTATCGTCCTCGCAGTGAGCGCCACCTACGAACTCATCGAATGGGCCGCCGCCCTCTCGCTCGGCCAAAGCGCAGACGAGTTTCTCGGCACGCAAGGCGATCCGTGGGACACCCAAACGGACATGTTTCTGGCGCTCATCGGTGCAGTGGTGGCAATGGCTACGCTCACACGGCTCCAAGATCGTCAGATAAAAAACCTCCTGCCGCCGCCCGCCTAAATCGGCATTCCGAAAATCTCAGCGCACTTCAAAATTCCACTGTGCAGCTGGCCCCTGTGAAACAAGACGCGCTTGGTAGCGTCCCGGGGGCAATTCCGCGAGCGGCAGTTCGACCGCATAATCGGCATCATGCCAACGCCCGAGCACCTCACCGGCCGACATTTTTTCTAAGATCGGCATCAACACGACTTCATGACTGCGCACTAACATCTGCACCCGCACCACCTCCCAATGCTGGTCAGTCACACTGGCCGTGAAATACACCGCGCTGCCCGGTCGGGGCGTAGGAGGCGCAGTCGCCTTATCAATACTATGCGCTAAGACCGGTGGTTCCGCAAAGAGACCAGCTAAGTTTGGGCCGAGTCCGGCCCCACCGCGACTAACACTTGCGCCTGTGAAGCCGGCTTTTTCCACCGGCCGACGAATCGGCAGATCGATTTTGCGCCAACCCGCGTCGAGCAGACGTGTGGTCGTGACGCGGTTGGCCATATCCTCATAAGGACGATAGGCGCGGCCAGATTTGCGAAAATAGACATTCACCAACGTGTAGCCCGCGATGAACAGCACGATGGCCAGCACGATCCATTTCATCGGCCAAGGCTTGGGAGTAGGACGCAGGTTGCGCGGACTAGACATGGGCGCGGAGCCAAGCCACCGCACCCGCTTGGCTCAAGCCGGTTTCTCCGAATGAATGGTCGGCACGAAAGAAGGCTGTGCGAGACCCACGTGAGGTCTCTATGCAAGGGGTTGCTTTTTCCCGTCCGCCGCGCACAGGTAGGAGCATGACCGCGCTGTCACACGCTTCTGCCTCACCCCCGACCTCGTCGGTCGGCCCGGCTTTGCCCGAAGGTGTGCGCGAGGGTAACGAAAATCTGGTGCAACTCACTGAATCCGCCGGCACGAAGGTATCTGCCCTCATCACGCGGGAAAAACAGGGGGATTTTCTACGCATCGCTATTACCGGAGGCGGCTGTAACGGATTGAGTTACAAGCTGCGTTTTACGGATGCGGCCCGGCGCGGCGACATTCTCGTGCGCACAGCGGGCGTCGCCGTGCTGGTGGATGCAAAAACCGCCCTTTACCTCAAAGGCACCCACCTCGATTACTCAAATCAGATGGTCGGCGGCGGTTTCAAGTTTTCCAATCCCAACGCCAAAGCCAGTTGCTCATGCGGCGAAAGCTTTAGCGTGTGACCCTCCGGCTCGTTTTATCTAACGCAAAAAGGGGTTGTCATCGCCGAGTGTGCGGCCAAGCGTCCAGCTGATCTCCTGAACACCAACTTAATCTGAATGGCACTTCCTTCTTCGTCGCAACGCCCCTTCAATCGCACGCCGCGCACCACGGATCCTTACGCGCACATCCGGCGCAACCAGCGCATCCGCTCCCCTGAGGTTCGTGTTATCAGTCCCGAAGGACGCCAGTTGGGCATCATGGATACCCAGAAGGCACTGGCCTTGGCCCAGCAGTTCAACCTCGATCTCGTCGAGGTAGCCGCCACGGCTAATCCACCGGTCTGCCGCATCACCGACTTCGGCAAATTCATCTACGAAGAACAGAAAAAGCAGACACACTCCAAGCCCGCCGGCACCAAGCTGAAGGAGATCGAGTTCACCGTCCGCATTGAGCAGCACGACTTCATCACCAAGATCCGGCACGCCGAAGAATTCCTCGACCACGGCAACAAGGTGAAACTCCGCCTGAAATTCCGTGGCCGCGAAATGGCCCATACCGAAATGGGTTTCGACGTCATGAACCGGGCCATCGCCGAACTCGAAACGATGGGGCACCCCGACTCGATGCCCAAACTCAACGGGCGCCAAATCAACGTCATGCTCTCGCCAAACCCCACGGCCAAGCGTAAGCCTAAACACTTCGTCCGCGAACAAGCGCCCCAAGCTCCGGAAAAAACTGCCGCGGCCAATCCGCCGCCCGCGCAAGGCTAAAAGCCGGCGCCACGATCAATGGCGCTGCGCACGTTTCGACCGTTCGCTCTTCCGTCAGCCGTTTCACGTCTGGCGCTTTGCCTTGGGTTATTCGCGGGGCTCTTCTCGACCCCACTTCTCGCCGCTGGCCCGGTCTCATGGAAGACAACGCGCCTCTACAAAAGTGATTATGTGGACGTGCGCGATCTGGCCGCCCGTTTCGGTCACCAAGTCAAGTGGCTCACAGCGGGCAAAAAGATATTACTACAACCGAGCGGTAAGGGCCTCGCGTTGAGCTTCGAAGAGCATGAACGCGACTGCCAACTCGGCGATGTGCGCGTGTTTCTCGGTGAACCAATTGTCGCTTACCAAGACAGTCTTTGGATCGGCGCCGATGATGCCGCCCAAATCATCGTCCCGCTACTCCAGCCCGGTCTCCGCAATCTTCCCGCCCCGCCCAAAATCATCGTGATCGACCCCGGTCACGGCGGCACCGATCCTGGTAAACAAAATCACCGCCTCAACCTCGACGAAAAGGACATGACCCTCGATGTCGCTTTTCGTCTGCGAAAAATTCTGGAAGGTGTCGGCTTCAAAGTCGTGATGACCCGCACAACCGACACGCGCTTCTCCCGCAGCCCCGCGGTGGATCTCAAAGCCCGCGCAGATGTCGTCAGCCGCTACAACGCCAATTTACTCATCAGCATTCACTTTAACGCCGTCGCCCCTAGCGATGCCCCGCGCGTCTCGGGATCCGAAACCTATACTCTGCCTTTCGTCGGCATGCTCTCCACAGCCAGCAGCACCAAAGACAGTATGACCGATACAAAATTTCCGGGGAACAAACACGACGACGCGAGCAACTTTCTTGGCTACATGATCCACCGACAGCTCATCACGGAACTCAAGACCTCCGACCGCGGTTACAAGCGAGCCCGGTTCTCCATTTTGCGTCATGCCGATTGCCCCTCCGTCCTCGTCGAAGCCGCCTATCTTTCGAACGACGCCGAGGCCCGCCGCGTCGCCACGCCAGCTTACCGTCAACGCATCGCCGAAGCCATCGCGAGAGGCGTGCACAACTACAGCGAAAGCCTTTCACGCGTCGCCGCCAAACAGGAGGTCTGGTGAACATTCTGAACCTTCTTCTCGTCGCCTTAGGTGGAGCGAGCGGGGCCGTGACCCGCGCAATTGTCGCCTACGCCCTACCCAGCCGTTTCCCGTGGAGCACGCTCATCGTCAATGCAGCAGGCTCACTGGCGATCGGATGGCTACTGGCGCGACTCGGTGCCAGCAACACAGCCCAAGGACTCCGCACTCAAGCACTGCTCGTGACCGGATTTTGTGGCGGCTTCACCACCTTTTCGACCTTTAGCTGGCAAACACTCGATCAGATGATGAAGGGCCAGTGGCTGGCCGCTGCCATCAATGTGATACTTTCCGTCGTGCTATGCCTTTTCGCTGTGTGGCTCGGCTGGCGCTTGGGCACGGCCTGACTAAGCCAATCCGTTATGCGTTTTCGCCTCCTCACATTTTTTCTAAGTGTTACCTTGCTGTGCTCGGCAATGGCAGAGCCCTCCAACGAGAGTGAAGCAGCACGCACGCTCATTCTCGTTAATTCACGCGACCCAGAATCCGTCTCGCTAGGCGAGTTTTACGCCACCCAACGGCAAATCCCGCTCGCTAATCTCGTGGCCCTGCCCATGCCCAGCGACGAGACCATTACTTGGCGCACATTCGTGGACCAAATTTGGCAGCCACTGCAAGAGGAGCTAGTGGAGCGCCACTGGATTGAAGGCATGCTCGGAGAGCAGACGGATGAACTCGGTCGTAGGCATGCGGTGTTTCTCTCACACAAAATTGCCTATCTTGTCACCTGCCGCGGCGTGCCACTGCGTATTCACGAAGACCCGACGTTAGCCAGCAATCCCCCGACGGCCCCGACCCAGCCCAAGCAATTCCAAGTCAATCAAGGCGCAGTGGATTCCGAGTTGGCGATGATCGCACTCGGACCCTACCCCATCACGGGCTTTCAACCGAATCCGCATTTCAAAATCAAAGAGCCTGCCGATCTCGGCAGCCAGCTACTGGTCCGCATTTGCCGCCTAGACGGCCCGAGTGATGCCGCCGCCCGTCAGCTTGTGACTTCCGCACTGACTGCCGAAAAACAGGGTCTCATTGGACGCAGCTATGTCGATTACGGAGCGAACATCGCCGACGGCGACGCGTGGTTTCGCGAAGTGCAGAAGCAAATCGAGCAGCTCGGTTTCGACGGTGATGTGGAGACATCGGGCGCAACTCTTGGCGAAGCCGACCGCTGCGACCTACCTGCGCTCTACTTCGGCTGGTATGCCGGGCAAGCGAACGGCCCCTTTCTCCGGACTGGCGTGCGCTTCTTACCCGGAGCCATCGCCTTTCATTTGCATAGCTTCTCGGCTTCCAGCTTGCGCACAACGACCGCCGGTTGGTGTGGCCCGCTCATCGCACGCGGCGCAACCGCCACTTTCGGTAACGTTTTTGAGCCCTACCTCGGACTGACAATCCGACACAACTTGCTGCTCGAAAGCCTCGTCAGCGGCGCGACCCTCGGTGAAGCTGTGGCTTACGCCACGCCGTCGCTCAGTTGGCAAACCGTCGCCATCGGCGACCCGCTCTATCGTCCATTCAAGGTTTCGCTCGAAGAACAGATAAAGAACCTCAATCAGCTGCCCTCGTGGCTCGGCTGCCAAGTCATTATCCGCTACGCCGAAGTCCTCCGTCAGCAAGGCCAGACCTCCGCCGCGCGGCATTGGCTCGCCCGCGGACAGGAACTATACTTTGACCTCGCCTATGCTCTCGCTTGCGCCGCCTTCGAACTGCGTGATGGCAAACCCGCCGCAGCTACTGCGCAACTGAGTTTCGCCGCTGGTCTCGATTACAGTCGTCCTGAGGACTGGGTGCTCGGACGCGCCGCCGCTCGCTTCGTCTTTGAGCATGACTCACCCAAAGCAGCTTTACCGATCTTCCGCGCACTCATTAAACAAAACGGGCCGAGTCAGACGAGTCGCCTGCAATTGCTCACCGAAGCCAAAAATGCCGCCCAAAAAGCGAACGACGCTCTCCTTGAATACGACTGCACCCGCCTCATCGCCATGCTCACTCAACCTGTGGACACCAGCGGAAGCGGCGGCAAATAATCTCGCCGCGTTTATTAATCAGGCGACGTTGGCATTCATGCCGGGCAGACGGTCGCGCCAGACGGTCGGCGACTCGCCAACGATACGACGAAACACCCGGTTGAATTGTGACAACGATTGGAAGCCCGCTTCGTAGGCCGCTTCACTGATACGCTTATGCGGGTTGAGTAGCAGGTTCTTCACTTTTTCCACCCGCAGTCGGGCGAGGTAGTCGGTGAAAGTAAGACCCGTGGCCTGCTTGAACATCTTGCAGAAATAAAACGCGCTAGTGTTCACCGCCTTCGCCACATCTCGCAGGGTGATCTCACTGGCATGCTGCTCCGCGATAAAGACCTTGGCGCGCGTGACCAACGGCGACTCCGACTCGCGCGAAGCCACCATCAACTGATTGCTCAGAGAGGAAAGATGCTGTGCAAAAATCGTGAGCAGGCGGATGACCGCCTCGTATTGGCGTTTATCGAGGACGCGGGATTGGAACCACGTCTCCTCAAGTCGTTTCATATCGGCAGCGTAGCCTAACTTTAGCAGCTCACGCGTGACTTTCTTGAACTCCCGCTTGTCCGGCTGATGCAGGAGCACTTGTCCTGTTTGCAGAAAAGCGACCAAGTTTTCTCCCACGCGAACCGGCACAGCCGAATCACACATACCCGCAAAGCATTTGAGTGTCTTCGGTTCAATTGAGGCCTCTTCCTCTACTTTGCGCTGCAATTGCAAGCAGGCCGCACAGCTCTGGTTGGTTCGGCCCATCAGGGCGCAAAATGGATTCTGCTTGGGGTCATCCGTATGCGGTAGATTAAACGCCTCCAGCGGCCGTAGCGTCAGGGGCATGCCTGTCGTATCACGAAAAGCCCTCTCGTAGTCCTGATAGATAGACGACTCCTTGAGTCGCTTCACAAGGTCGCGGCTTTGTTGGAGAGCCTCGTTAGAGTGCGTCATATCGTCGTGGAGTGTGCTCACCCGCCAAGAAGTGCGCAATAAAGTTCCAGCGGCACGTATCGCTACCTCGCCCCAATATCCGCTCCCTCATAGGGAGAAACCTGCGCTAGGTGGCAAAAAACAGCAGGCCGCCTCCCATCGTCCATTAGAAATCCCACTACCCCCGAAGGTCTGCCGCCCGGCTTTCTGACAGTTTTCCAGCTTTTCACAGGCGTTGCCGTCCCACCAAGATGCGGCATGCAGCGTTCGAGCGAAGCAACCCGTCTCTGGCTCCCCCAGCATTGGCCCATGTGGGTAGCGCTAGGACTTTTCCGCCTGTCTGTTCTCCTCACCTGGGAAGAACGCCGTCGTCTCTCGCGCATCCTCGGCTGGCTGGTCTTCGGCGTTATTCGAGTTCGTCGCCGCGTGGTCCTGACTAACTTGCGCCTGTGTTTCCCGGAAAAAAGCCCGGCTGAAATTCTACGACTGGCCCGCGAACATTACGACTCGTTGGCTCTCGGTTTATTTGAAACCTGTATAGCATGGTGGACGAGCCAACGCGATTTGCCGCCTCACCGCATCATTGGCGGAGAAAATCTGCAGGCCGCGATTGCCAAAGGCAAAGGCGCCATCGTGCTCACGGCACATTTCACGACTTTGGAGATTTGCGGGCGATTAATGTGCGAGCATTTTGCCCTCGGCTGTCTTTATCGCGACCCCAACAACCCTGTCATCGCTCACTTCATGCGTCTGCAACGTGAGCGAAAAATGAGCATCGCGGTCCACTTCGACGACCTCAAAGGCCTCGTGCGTGCGCTGCGCGACGGCCACGCCATCTGGTATGCTCCCGATCAGGCCAAGCGCATTCGCCAGAGCGAGATTCTCCCTTTTTTTGGCGAACCCGCCGTCACCACCACGGCTACACCCAAGCTCGCCGCTTTATCCAGTGCAGCCGTCGTGCCCTACTTCGCCCGTCGCGAAGACGACGGCTCCTACACCCTAACCATCTTACCCGCGCTGGAAAACTTCCCCAGCTCCGACGTCAACGCCGATGCCATTCGCATCAATCAACTGATGGAAGAACACATCCGCAGAGCTCCGGCCCAGTATTTCTGGGTGCACAAACGCTTCAAGGCACGCGGCCCAGAATACCCCGATGCTTACGCCTCTTGAGCGTCTGTCGATTTAGGCTCAGCGGCCGTGGAAAAATTCTCCGCCAACGAACGACAGAGCCCGATAAAAGTTTCCTCCGCG
>JACCDO012182580.1_pt1 | contig 13658 bp, 6 predicted proteins | sample 7446101 | NCBI WGS metagenome assembly JACCDO01 (sample SAMN15323440, study PRJNA562643) | freshwater metagenome | isolation source: river surface water | place: USA:Blue River Watershed | collected 2017-08-16
ATTTTCCAACAACAATAACTGTTAATAATATACCAACTACGCAAGCAATAAGTGGTTCTGTAAGTGTCAGTAATTTACCAACTACTCAAGCTATAAGTGGCTCTGTTAGTGTTAGTAATTTTCCAACTACAATAACTGTTAATAATTTACCCACTACACAGGCCATTAGTGGCTCCGTATCAGTTAGTAATTTTCCAACAACAATAACTGTTAATAATATACCAACTACACAAGCAATAAGTGGTTCTGTAAGTGTTAGTAATCTACCAACAACTCAAGCAATAAGTGGTTCTGTAAGTGTTAGTAATTTTCCTACCACTATAACTGTGAATAATATACCAACTACACAAGCAATTAGTGGTTCAGTATTAATTTCAAATAATTCTACAAATCCAGTTGTGTCTGCTTTATATACTAGTGTAGGAGATGCATTAACATCAACTTCAATAACTGGTGGTATTAGAGCACTTGATGTTAATTTAGCTAGTGGAAATATTAGTTTAAATAATGTTAGTAGTAAAACGTTAGATGGTAATGGTAATATTGTAACATCAACAGTTGTTACAACGGGTGTTCGTGCACTTGATGTTAATTTAGCAAGTGGTTCAATTAGTATTGGCACAGTTAGTGTTAGTAATTTCCCAACAACTCAAGCAATTAGTGGGTCTGTAAGTGTTAGTAATTTTCCTACCACTATAACTGTGAATAATTTCCCAACTACACAGGCTATAAGTGGTTCTGTATTAATATCCAATAATTCTACAAATCCAGTTGTATCTGCATTATATAGCAGTACTGGAGATGCATTAACATTAACTACAATAACAGGAGGTATTAAAGCACTTGATGTTAATTTAGCTGGAGGGAATATTACTTTAGATAATGTTAGTAGTAAGACATTAGATGGTGCTGGTAATAGTATAACATCTACAGTTATTACAGCTGGTGTTCGCGCACTAGACGTTAATTTAGCAGGTGGTTCAATAAGTGTAAGTTCTGTAAGTGTAAGTAATTTTCCAACAACACAAGCTATTAGCGGTGCAGTATCAGTTAGTAATTTTCCAACAACAATAACTGTGAATAATTTTCCGGCGACTCAAGCTGTTAGTGGCGCTGTAAGTGTTAGTAATCTACCAACAACACAAGAAGTAAGTGGTACAGTTACAGTAAGTGGTACTGTTTTAATAGGAACAACTGGAAATACAGTTAAACTAGATACAAGTAATAATAGTGTTAAAATAACTGATGGAACTGATACAGCAGATATTGAGGTAATGAATGGTTATTTTACAAATAAAAAAGGATTAAATACGAATTCTCAACTTGTTGGTTTAGATACTGCAACATTTAATAATGTTGCAATACATTCAGAAAATCCTGGAGATGGATATAATTATATACACACTTATGATTATAATACTAATTTAATAAATGGTAAATTATCAACTACAGCTAATAATTATGGGATAAGTGGGTTGAATATGTATCAAGTGTATCCAAAACGGAAAATATATAGCATGAAAGGAACTACTTTTCATAATAATTATAATGTTATATTAGGGGGATATTATAGTGCTATGCAATCTAGTGCTTTGGATGTTTCAACTAAAGTATGGTATTATAGATTTGTTAATGGTTCAACAATATCAAGCGCTTTATATGGTGATTATATTGATGCTAATGGTGATTTACAAGAAGATAAATTATTAGCTAATATGACATCTTCAACAAGTTCTACTGCATTTGTTGCTTTATTAAGTGGTGTAACAATTAAAAATATTAATAGTTGGAGAATGGACCCAAATCCTACACTAAACGCGACTTTTGATATTTGTAATGGTAACGCACAAGGATTTTCATTAGGTGGCTTTTATTATAATGCAGGTGCACCATCAAGTATAAATTTAAGTTTATGCGGTGTATTTTGTGTGCCTAATGGTTATATAGCGTGGATTCCTCATTTATCAGCAACTAATACTGGTAATTTTTGTCTTGGTGTTATTTATGCTAATGGGTCAAGAAGATTAATAGGTAATTATTATATAACTGGTGCAAGTAGAGAAGTAGTTAGTGGTGGAGGTAATTATAATGGTATTGGAGGAAATTTTTCAGCAGGGGATAGAATATTTTTAGTTGGGGGTGATGCTGGGGCAGGACAAAGATGGGGATATTTTGATATTGTTATTGAGAAATATTAAAATTAATTTGGATATAAAGCCATAAAAATTAATTTCTATCTTTATTATATGGATAAATTAAATATACGTAATATCTTTATCTCTGAGTTAATGGGTTGCAAAGAATATAATTTAGTTTTAAATATGGAAAAATATATTATTGAAAGTATAAAAACTCCATTAATACAAGAACATGTTAAATATACATTTGAGACACCACAAACACCAGAAGAAATTGAAATAATTAGATTATGTCAAAAAATTGTATTTGGTTTCTGTAGTAGTGAAATAAATAGTGAGTATTGTATAATTGATATGGAATGTTTTTTGGATTATTAATTTGTAGATTGAAAAACACATTTTTTCAATATACTCAAACACTCACATAGTGAGTATGTTTAGGGATATTTATAAAGCCCTAAAAATTAATCTATGATTTAATAATGAATAAATCAATTAATTTTTTAAATGAAATAGCAACACCAAATATTCAAAAGGAAGTTGTATAACGCCATTAAGTAATCTATGATTGTTGAATTGGTTTTTATACTGATAATATGAGCGGATATTCTATTATAATAGTACAATGAAAAATAAATCGAAGATTATTAACCTTCGGTTGTAAGTATTAATATAATCTTCGATTTTATTTATAATCTTCGATTGTTTTATATTACCTCTGTTAACAAAGGTTAAGATATGCAGTTTATAAAAAGAAAACTTCTTTTTATAATTAATGAATTTAGAATCTATATTAAAGCAAAAAAATATAAAATTAAGTGATAAAATAAAAAATAATAAAAATGGTCTTGAATGTGATTTAGATTTTATATCAAAAGCTTATAAAACAAAAAAACCAATTGATTTTATAAACAGACATCATTTCTCAAATATAATTATGCATCCAAAGCAATTAATGAATTTATTTAATAATAATATTATTATTTCTAAAGACACTATTATTTATGATAATACTACTTACAATATATGTGATTTTATAAAAAAAATAAATAAATATACAATATATAATGTTATTGATTTAACAATCAAATGCGAAATAAATTTATTAAAACAGACCAAATTATTAATATTAGTTTATATAGGTAATGAAGAAATAGGAAACATATTAATTGAAAAAATCAAAAAATATAAATCAATACAAGATTTTGCAGTAGTATTTATTATTAATAAAAATTTAAATATAGATATAAAAATATTTGAAGTGTTTGATAATTATGCGGTATATAAAACTAATGAATTTGGGAATGATATAGTTCCAACATTATTGGTTTATAGGAATATTGTCATTTTAAATTTGGATTATGAATATATAATAAAGCTTCATACTAAAAGCAACACATATTTTACTAGAGCAACAGATTATTTATTAAAGGAACCATTGGAACAATTATTATTACGTAAAATATCAAGGTGTAATACAATTAGTCACAGTTATTATAATATTAAAGCAGATAAATTTAATTTAAATTTATATAAAAAATATAAAAATTTAATTCGTAACGAACAGTTTTCAGTAGCAACTATTTTTTTAATTAATAAGGATATTTTTTTTAAAGTATTACTTTTCTTATTAGACAATTATAAATATTGTGTTTTTAATAATATGTATGATGATAATAGCGTTAATCGCCATAATAGTTATGTTCATTTTATTGAAAGATTATTTGGATTAATATAATTATTATTCTAATATAATTGATGCATTATTTTTGTTAAATTTAAATCCTAATTTTTCTAATTCTTTCTTATTTTGTTCAATATATTTTGATAATTTAACTTCAATGTTATAACTGGTTAAATCATCAATTCCTTCAAATGAACCATCTTTTTCTTTTTTAACAACATAATCAAAATCTCTTTGAACTATATTTTTAACTTCATTAATTATAAATTTAACTCTGTCTTCTAAATTATATGGAAATGCATATTTTTTATGATTAGCTGGAACCATAACATATGTTATTTTATTATCATCTTTACTTGTGCTATATTTTTCTAAATATAAAAGTAAATTTTTAATATTATCACACATATTTTCTCTAGTAGCTAAATTATTTTTTAATTTATTTTTAACATTTGAATCTACCATACCTTCTAATTTTTTAATTGTTTTTAATAATGAATCTTTATCTTTTGATGTTGCACAAACAGCACCTGTCATAGAATAAATTCCTGTTCCGCGTTTTTTATCAGCAGTTTTTTTCATTTGTGGGCGAACTTTGAATATATCATCACTTTCTGTTATCAATTTATTTAAATTCATACTAATAATTCCAACAATAAAGTTTTCATCTCTTTTTTCATAATAATCCATAGTTGGTTCAAAATCATATTCTTTTTTAACTTTTGTATCAACATCTTTCTTTTCTTTAACATCTTCTTTAACTTTACCAAATTTATTCTCTACATAATTTTTAACAGATGTCATATTTTCTGCATCAAATTCATAATTTGTTCTATAGTATAATGGAATATTTTCATTATCATCAAAAGGTTGGAAAATATAATATTTACCTCTTTGGATTAAATATCCTGGTCTATTATATTTATCATAAATAGTATCTTTTAGATTATTAAAGTCATTCTCTGTTCGCGGCATCATATCTTCCAAAGCTTTATCTAAAAAGTAATTATCAAATAATTCTTCTTGTTCTTTTTTATAAGATTTTCTAATAATATCATTTAATTCTTTATATAAATAGACATGTTTAAATTTATACAAGTCTTTTATTTTTTGTTTAACAATATCAATTTCTGATTTTGCTAAATTATCATTAAATGTGTTATGGTCAATTTCTTTTTTATCCAAATTTTTATAACTTCCTGATTTACTATCATAATATTTATCATTTAATTTCTTGTCATGACATTTAAAATCACATTCCATAAAATCACATAATGCAGGACATATTTTCTTTCCAGCACGAACATTTTCTAATGTAGGCTCATGACAACCTTTATATTTTTCTATTTCCTCAGGAAATTTATTACCATTTAATAATAATGGACAATCAACAGCAACTTCTTTAAGAACTCTTTCAACCCTCTTAACTAATATATATTTTAATTCTGCTTTTTGATATAATACTTCATCAGTTGATAGACCTTTCTTTAATCCAACCACATATCTATATACATTAACTTTTGGAAATTTATATTTATCATTAATTAAAGCCATGTGTTTACAATTACGAATAGCACGACCTATTACTTGGTCTACTTTACCTAAATTATAATGAACATCTAATATATGAACTTCACGAACATTTTCTAAAGTAATGCCTTCATTCATAACTTTACTACCTAATACAAATTTAAGGTTAGTACCTTCTTTATTATTTTGATTATTAAATACTTGGCGTATAATTTTTTGTTTAATTTCTGGAATATCTTCTCCACTATCATCAGAACCACCTGTGATTATAATAAAAGTAGCTGGATGAAATTCACTTAATGGTTTCTTTTGTTTTTTGAATTGTTCAAATGTTAATCCAGTTCTAGAATCTAATGTATTATCATTAATATTATAACCAGACGATTTACTGCTATCTTCATTATATTCTAAATAACCATTAACTTTTAATGCTTCAGCAAATAATTCCATACCACCTGCTTTGACTAAATTACTATAAATGAAAGCGGTTTGTGCTCCTTTTTTACCATCAACTAATTTATTTAATTTTTTAATACATTTATAAAATTTAGATGAAAAGTTTTTAATATATTTAAGTTTTAATATATTTCCAGTAATATTTTTATTTTCAGTTTCAGAAATAAAATTAGTTAAGTCTTCTTTATCAATTTTATTATCAAATAATTTTTTATTAATTTGTTTTATTAAATCATCTTTATTTTTTAATTGCCCTAATACTTTACCTAAACCTTCATTACTATGATAACCTTTTAAATTACCATTACTATCTAGCCCAGGATAAACAAAATTAGCAGCAGCAGATGAAGCCCTATCTAATGTATCATCAAAATTTTTAGTAGCATCGTTATAAGAATCTAATTGAAATTCTTTCATATCACATTTTACAACTGGTGTAAATAATAGACCGTTTGATATTTTTCCTTTATCAACTCTATCAGCAAATATATAAGGAATATTACCTCTAAAAAAAGATATATAACCTGATGCTTTTTCTCTAAGATAATCTTCACCACCTGGTTTAAATTTCATTTGATAATTTTTTTCGCTAGTAAATACACTGTCACGTTTTATTTGGTCATCAATTGGTCTTAAAAAATTTAAAATATCTATAATATCATCAGCTAAATTTTTCATAGGTGTTGCTGATAATAAAATTAATCTTAAATTTTTAGAATTTTTTATAATTTTTTTCATGGCTTCGCCATACTCATTACCTGTTATATTGTGTGCTTCATCGACAATTAATATAGTATTATCCATATTAGTTATTTTATCAACAACTTGTTCTCTTTCATATTCACCTTCTTCTGTTTTTTTATAACTAGTCTTAATTTTACTTTTTGATGTATCATCAATAGTTTTTCTTTCAGCAATTTTTTCACCTAATACTTTTTTATAAAATGTTTTGTAAGATAGAATTTTGTAATATTGCAAAGCATTATAAACACCAATTTTATTTTCTCTGTCTTTCTCAGCATCTGTTAATTGTTCTAATAATTGTTTATTTTTAAGATAAGTTTCACCTGTGCAAAATAATAATTCTCCTTTAAAATTTTCACGAATATTAGGTCCAGATGTTAATACATAAATTTTTGTATTATATTTAACAACTTGTTCTTTAAATTGTTCAGCAATACTTATAGCAGTACATGTTTTACCTGTACCTGTTCCATGCATAATTAATAAACCTTTATAGTTAGTATCCGGTGACATAAAATTAGTTGGTATAATTTGTTGTTCTCTTAATTTAAACTCACCTCTACACATTTCATTACGATAATTTTCAATATCTTCATATTTTTCTAATTTTTTTCTTTTTGGAATAGTATGGTAATAGAATTCCCTTTTTTTAAATGTTTTCATTTGGAATTCTTCATCATTTGGCTCTGGATAATTTGCCATAATTATTAATATCTTAGATTTAATCTATGATTAAATCTATGATTAAATCTATGATTAATTCGATTGATAATATTAATAATATATTATAATAATAATATATGAATAGAGAACGTATACAAAAAATAAATGAATTAATTAAAAAAGTTAAAGATAAGGATATATTAAAAGAAATTTTTTTTATAGTTGAATCTGACCCAAAAGCTAATTATTCCCATAATAATAATGGTATATTTTTTGATTTAACTATTTTATCAACAGAAACTCTTGAGAAAATAGAAGAAGTTATAAAAAGTAACATAACAACCCAAACAGATAGTGATATGCATTAACTATTAACAATTTTATAGTTTTTGTAAACTATAATATTGGAATTATTAGAATTCATAATTCTAGATAATATTTCAATCTCATTTGTAACTTTTAGTAAATGCATTAAACCAGTTGATAATCTAAGTATATTATTTTGTGTTCCAGATATTTTAATAATAGAATTACTCAAAATAATAGACGGATTTTTGAATTCAACTATTCGTGCTATTCTATCTATTTTTCTTATATTAATAGTAAATATTTTATTAATATCAAAATGAAATAAGACATAACAATTAATAGGAATATAAGTTTTATGAATGTTGCAATATATTTTATCACAGATGGTCTTATAATTATTTATTTTATTAATTAATTCTATTTTTTCATCTAGTACATAAATATTATTAGACTGTTTATCAAGTGTCATTAAAATATAAATAGATGGTATAACTAATACAATATTATTAATATTTTGTATAACAATACCATATAATCCATTAGTATTATTATAAACAGATTCTCCACATACTAAATCATCAGATGAATTAGTTTTAAAAACATTATACATAATAACAGGATTACCTGGGATTTCATGAATTGGTTTAAATGTATTTTGAATAAATTTTAGTTTATTATTATTACTTATGCATTTTTCATTGATATCCAATTCTTTTTTAATATAATGTTTAAAAGTAAATATATTTTCATGAACAAAACTAAGTGGAATAATTAACAAATCATTCCACTTAGAAATAATAAAATCACTAATATTAATATTATTTATTTTAACATATTTAATTGGTAAGCCATGATAAACTGTAACAATATAGAATTTATTCTTATAGTTAATATGAATACCCTTATATTCAATACAATATTCATCATCAATACCATCTAAATAAAGAGAAACAATGATAGTAGAAGTAGACATTAATATTAATATTATTAATTATAAAATTATAATATCAATTTTTATTAGTAAATTTCCGCCCTTTGGTCTGAACACGATTACAATCTTAAATTAAATAAATCTCTATTATTAATAAAATATTGTATATTAGGTAAATTATCATTGTTTAATAAAAATCTTTCATATGAATAATTAGATATACTTTCTCTAACTATTTTTATGACATATTCCCATTCTTTACCAAAAAATAATTTCATATTAACTTTACTATCAATTACATTATATAATATATTTTTAATATTATAATTATTATAGTGAATTGGGAAATAAGTTGTTAATTTGGTAATATCTACATTATAAATAATACTCATTTGATTATTAGAATAATAATGATAACCAATATAATTACTAATATTTTTAACTAAAGTATTATAAGTAATTTTATTATTATTTTTTTTTGATTTAAATAAAGGTTTTATACTACAGTCTAGATGATACATATTTTTATATCCATTTTCAAACATGACTGAGAAATATAAAGGTTGGCTAATAAAAAATACAAGATTTATTTTTTCTTCTGGTGTATTTTTTGTAATTGGTTTTAATAATGATGGATATAATATTTTAGACCATTCGAATGGATTTATTTTTTTATATCTTTGTTCATATTCTATATTAGCAGTATATACAGTTAATGTTAAAGTTATTAAATTATTAAAATAGTTCATTATTGTATTATAATTCAAATAATTACTATTACATATTTTTATTATTTTATCTTTGTTCTTTAACAAATCATCTGATATGATTTTTTTGAATGTATTTGATGATTTTAACCAATAAAGATAACCTAAATTATTGTCTAATCTACCATTATTTTTTAAACTATTCATAATGTTTAGTGATTCTTTTATATCATATAAATTATTATTTTTAAAATTATTAAGAATTAAATCAAATTGATTTTTATATTTATTAAATATAGTTTTATTATTAAAAATATTAAATATAATAAGTTCTTTTAATTGCTCTCTAAGTGTTTTACATATATTATAAATTGAAGTAACATCAGAATCTGAACCAAATATATTAAGTATTTCTTTATAACTGAGTAAATTATTATTAGACATAATTAATGAAGACATATTACCATTTAATGTATTAACCATACTTATAATTTCACATCCTTCATATAACATATTATATCCACTTAATAAAAATAAAATAACTGCATTTTTATCAGTTAATTTAGTAAGAGTTATAACTTCATTAATTTTATCAAAAAAATGTGTTTTTACTAATAATAGTTCATTTTGTTTATTATTACGTGGAACTAAAAATAATTTATTTATAATAGTAAATTCAAATGATTTATAATTTTCTATTTTAATATTATCTATTAAAATTTTATCAAAATATATAATATTTCCTAATATATTCCTTCTAATTCTATATTCTAATGGATGTATAATATATAGTTTACCAGTAAGATCTAATAAATCATAATAAGGATAACCTTTATCGTATCTATTTAAATAATTTGGATATGCTTCACCTGTTAATTCGTTAAAAGGATAAAAATAATTAATATTTGGAGGTTGTCCACAAGATAAGAATTGATTTAATATTATAAAAACCATTCTTTGTAGAGTTCTTTTTTTATCTAAATATTCTTCATTTCTAATATTTTTTGCAATATTATTATAAAAATACTCGTATAAATATGGATTAATAATATTATCAAAAATAACATTTGTATTATCAACATATAATAATTTTATAAATCCCATATAAATAAAATCTGACGTAATCTTATATTTTATTTTAACATTCTCTCTTTTACCTTTACCATACATGTGATATACATGACCCTCTGCGACTCTACCTACACGACCTTTTCTTTGAATTCTACTGGATTCTGATATTTGTTCTAAGACTATTTCATATGAATCTGAATCAATAGAATAAATATTATTTTTTGCATAACCAGTATCTACTACATATCTAAGAGTATCAATTGTTATAGATGCTTCTGCTACATTTGTTGCTACAATAATCGCTCTTTTATAACTACCTGTAGGAACATCATTTACTTCTTTCCAATTTTCATTCCATTCAATTGCTATATTATTTTTCTTATTTCTTATTTTTGAAATGTTTTTATCAATATCTTCAATGATTTCTTTATACCTATTATTCATTCTTGAATAAAAAGGTAATGCTATTATATGTTGTGGTGTTATTCTATTTAATTCATCTACTGCTTGTTTAATATCCTCTTCACCTATTGAAAATAATAATATATCACCTATATCTGATTTATTACATATATTTAAAATTGTAGTATAACTCTTTTTTTGTGCTAATTCTGCATTTTTTTTCATATCCTTACTGAAAAGTTTTTCAATATCTTCATCATAATATTCATGAATTTTATATGGAAAAGGTTCTTTAGGAATAGAAATATGTACTCTTCTATCTAAATAGTAACTATCGACTAAATATTCTTGAGTATCATCTGGAGAAGAACCTAATAATGGATGTAATACTAATGGTTGTTTTATAGGATGAACAATATTATCATTTACAAATTTATAATAATTTCTATAAATTGGTTCATCGTCATCCATAGTAGCAGATACAATAATTAATCTAATAGAATTATTAATCATACACGTTGTTCTCATTAATGTTAAAATTAAATCCATATTTGTATTATGTTCATGTGCTTCATCTACTATTACAACATCATAAATATTATCTAATGAATAATTATAATCATTTTTGCTAATTTCAAAATGTTGGGTTTTCATAACAGGATTAGTAATTAATGATTCTAATAAGGAACCATCTGTCATTATAGTTAAAGTTAAATGATCATTATATTTTTTAAGGTGATTATCGTTAGCATGTTTATATTGTATATAAAAAGAATCATTTTTATATTCTATATTTGAATTAAATTTTTTTTCAAATATATCAACGCCCATTTCTTTTGCTATTCTTTTAGCATTACCTACTGTTGGTGGTATACGTGGTTGAGTACAAACAATTCTACCATCATTTTTATAATCATACATTTTTAAAGCATACATAGTTAATTTAGGAACTTGAGTTGATTTACCTGTACCTGTAGAACCAGTAACATATAAAACAGAATGATTAATATAATGATTAAAATAATTAATTTGTGAAATCCAATCATTTGCGTAAAAAGTATAAAAAACAATTTCTGATGTTAATTTATCAATATAAGTTTTATTATCATATTTAGTTAATTCATTATATGGTTTATTTGTTAAAAAATAATTAGCAGTAAATAATTGTGGATTATTATTAAAAAAAATTTTTAAATTACTTTTAATCATTTGATTTTTTATATTTGTGTCATTACTTAATAAATTATTATCTGTTAAATCGAAATTTATATTAAATTCTGATAATAAACCATTATCATATAAATATTCCCAAGGTAAATCATATTTTATTGAATTCCAAGCATTCTGTAATAATATCATAGTTTCTCTATAAACATTAATATCTGTTGATTGCTCTTGTATTTCAATATTCCTTTTAATATTTAACCATCTAACTTCTGGATTAAAATAATAAAGAATAAATACTGCTGCATTATCTTCATTAAGTTTTTTAAAAATATCACCTAAAAATAAATATTCATATTCATTAGTTACAGGATCAAGAACATTCATATTACATAAATTTTTTGCAATGTTATACAAATTTTTAAGATTCATTTTTTTATCTTCTGTTTCAATTATATTAAAAAAATTCATATTAATTTTAAGAGTGTTTTCTTTTATTTTTAATAAATATTTTGAATATGGTGTTAATTTGAAAGCATTTAGTGTTTCTTTTATATAAGTAAATATATCATAGTATTCTAATTTATTAAAACAATTAATAATAATATCATTTGATGTTTTTTCTGTATTTATTTGCCCTGTATCTAATTCAATATTATCAGGTGCATTAATTATATCATCTAATGTTGTAATTATTGAATCATTTATCAAATATCTATTAGAATAATTTAGACACATAAAAATAATAATATTTAATAAAATATTACACTCCCAATTTACATCTAAATAAACAGGAATATTATTTGATAAATTATCAATACAATTTTTAATGCTTTTATCAAATCTATTTTTATCATCAGTTGTTAAACTATAATAATCTGTATTATTAATAATAACGCCAATATTAATCATTTTAGTTAAATATTGAATCATATAAAAATATTCTCCTTTAACTTTCTGACAAAATATAGTCCATTTAATTTTTTTAATTGAATTATAATAACCATTTGTTAATACATTATAATAATCTCCTAAATAAAGTCCATTACTACCTCTAAATGTATTCCATAAAGCATAATAATCTAAAATGTTTAAATCTGGTGTTAATAATGGAGTTATTTTATTAATATCATTCATAGTAACTGCATATAATTTACTTTTTTTATAATTAGTCATTGGAATTACATTTATCCAATTAACATATAATTTTCCATTAGTAATTTTAATAGTTTCTAGCATAGCTACAAAATTATGTTCAATACAATGATAAATTATATGTTGATTATTTTTATATAAATCTAATAAAATATCATCTTTATCATTTAATAATCCTAATGTAAAATTACTAAATGGAAAATATTTTTTCAATATATCTTTTCTATCCTGATTTAAAATATTATTACTAATAAATGTTTCATTTTTATTATTAGTATTAAATATAATATCAGTTAAATTAACTAATTTATCAAAATTATTATCACCAATATAAGGGATTAATGTTAGAACTAAAGATGATATATCTCTAGAATTATTTTTAAGCCATTGTTGATATCCGTTTTGTTTTGGGAAATTATATTTTATACTAATGTCTTCTATTAAATATAATGTTAATTTATGTAGAATGTTCATATCATATTTATTTAATAATGGTAATAGATTTTTTATTGAATCATATATATCTGATTTAAAATATTCTTCGATGAATATAAATTTATATTTATCAATTTCATTTATTAATGTATTTATCATTATTATATTAATAGATAAATATTTATCTATTAATATATAATAATTATGCCAGGCTCATTTATGCAGTTAGCTGCATTTGGGTTACAAGATTTATATTTAGTCGAAGAACC
>JACCDO010377063.1_pt1 | contig 13656 bp, 10 predicted proteins | sample 7446101 | NCBI WGS metagenome assembly JACCDO01 (sample SAMN15323440, study PRJNA562643) | freshwater metagenome | isolation source: river surface water | place: USA:Blue River Watershed | collected 2017-08-16
CATCAACCGCAACTTTGCGCACGGAATGCATGTAGCCTAACTCTTGTTCGGCTTGCTCGTCGACACGCGGCAGGCGGCTCTTTGCTGTGCTTATGGCGGTGCCTGCAAGAGTCCCTGCCGCTGTGCCAGACAGCATCGAAATAGAAGTTGAGTCGCTGCCATCCATTGTCATCGCACTCGCAGCTGCGCCACCGGCCGCGGTGGCAATTGCCTCTAGTCGTTTGATCTTTGCTTTCAAAAGCACGATGGTCTGTGCGCGTCCCTTGCGGCCTTCATCTACAGCTTCCTCTAATGTCACACCTTCGCCCACCTCTTTGATTAGCGCGCGTGACAGGGCCTGTAGTACAATGTGCGTTAGATTGAACAAATAAAGAATAAGCACTCAAAGGTAAGTATTAAAAAACATAAACGAGCGAACTTGTAATGAGAGGGAAAAAAATACGCGAGTAAACACACAAATTGATCAGAGCTCCTTTGTTTCGATGGTTGATATCACTGCCGGGCACGACGTATGTTTTACACGCCGCGGACTCCCGTCATACGTCTCTTCCTTGTAATCATTCATTGCTCTAGTCCACTACCAATTGCTCCTCCTTGCTGCGCAGGGCAGCATATCACATACCTTGTTTTGTTCTTCCATGACATCATATTTGCGGCGCAAATCCTCTAGTTTTTTGCTATTCAGCGCCAAGTCGCGTTGTAGGTTACTGGTGGCATTAGCTATGGCTTCCTTGGCATGCATCTCCATTTCCTCCTTGTCTTCTGTGCTGACAGCGCGAATGACACGACTGCTGCTAGAAGCCATAGTCGGCACAGTGTTTTCCAATTCTTTGCGCAGTTTCTCGATGGTTTGCTTCGCTTCGGTCAGTTTTGACTCTTTCTCATCGTTAAGACTTCTTTCTTTCGTCAATAGCATTTGTAGCTTGCGAGATTTTTTTGCTAGATCGACAATCTTTGCATCGCGAAAGTCAACGATATCGGCATTGGGGTTTTCTAACAGGCGTCGGTATTTCTCGGGGTCCATTCCTGGGCCTGGCTCCAAGGCTTCCAGGAGTGTACATAGGCGATCAATTTCCTGATTTTTACTTTCTAGCTTCTGCACTAGTTGCTGCTGTTTTTGCACAAACTCCATTTGTTGAGCAAGAGTTAGACCCATGTCATTATTCCCGCTACCCACCCTGCCACTATTTCCAAAAGCTTCTTCTGCTTCCACACCATACTTGCGAGCCAACTCGTCAGCGTCAGGTAAGCCTATGGACGCTGGTGTAGCATTAGAAATTTTCACTGGGCTTTTGCCTTTGCTTGTAATGTTAACTTCGGCGCTCGAACGCTTCACATCAGGCTTTTGCATTGCAAAACCTTTTTTAGAGGTGTCCATGGCTAGAAATTCACAGCTAAATGCACCGAAAGAAAAAAATAATTTTTATATGTATATATATTGCGTGGTATTTGTATATGTGTAGACGTATTGTTGTTTATAGTAATGGAAAGCAACTTTTGAAGGCAAACAGCGAACAATTCGAGAAACGCTCGAAAAATGAGTTTTCAATGCTAATATCGCAACTTATATTAGCAAGATGTAATGATTTTGCTATTCAATTACCGAATGAGTTCTCAATTCTGCCCTCGAACCGATAATCAATCAAGTTTTCTGATTTTTCTTCCCAACAACGCTTCTGTACCTCTAAAAGTTACAAATGTCGGAAAGGGAGCATTACTTACATTAAAAGTCTTATCGTGTTGAAAAAAACTTTTCACAGGGTATACATAAGATAGTTGTAAAGCGCGCCGAAATTTTTGCTTTAAATAGAATTCAGAGAGTGTTGAGGTCAGCTTAGAATGAGTGTGACAGGTCCAACAAGAACTGTCGGTCAACTTTTTCGCGATTGCTTGCGCCTTGTCAACCACGTTTCTGGCAAGAGTGTCAAAGGTGCTAACCTAAGGCGTATTGTTGGGGAAGAGTTTAGGAAAAATGCTAAAGTAAAGGATCCAGAGCACGTAGACCGTCTAAAAGGTAACGCTATAAGAGCCTTATCAAACTATTTGATGCTGACTTCGTTATCTAAAGATAACAAGTTTAAGGAAAAGGCGGGTGCATACAACGAAAGGACACTAAAGGGAGTGGCTGCTGAGGAGCAAGCCGAGCAGAAAATGGAGCAAGAATATAAAACTGCATTACGAGAGCGGGATACACAGGGGTAAACAGAGCAAGGTAAATATTGTAATTATGAATAATATGCCAAAATTATTAAGCTTACAATTTATACTGTGCGCGTAAACTAGCGACTTGATCATGAGCGGCTACGTCAGTTCGTGCGAAAATTTCTCGCAGCACTTGCACATCGGATGACGGCAGTAGAGAGAGCATCATATCGAAATTATTGGCAGCAGTCAGACCGGTGAGAGTGTCGACGGTAACAGCTGCGTCGCCATGTGTCTTGAGGGCACTGAACATCGACGAAACTAGCTCAGACGATATAGTCTCCTTGAAGACACGCTTGAACGTGGACTTCTTGAAGAGCGCCAAGTAGGCGGCAAAAAGGTCAGGATATCCCTTCAGCGCCCTCCAAACCTTCTCAATCTCGTAGACGGTCTTGGGAGGTTCCGTTGGAACTGCGGGACGCTTTGTGACGATGGGTGTAGGAACGCTGGGCACCGGCGCGGCCTTGCTTGGCTTGGCGGCGGCCTCTATTGGCGGCGTGGGTGGCAGATTGTCTCCATCTGCCACCGAGTGCTCAGGGGCTTTCTTTGCAACCTTAGTAGTGCTCCGTTCAGTCATGCCAAGAGGCGATAACGGAGCGGGCTTAGGAGCGGGCTGCAGGAGGCTTTCAGTGCGCTGCAATTCTTGCTGAAAAGCTTTATTGTCCGGCTCCAAGCGCAATAGTTCCTCGAAATCCGACCGCGCAGCTAGTAGCGACTCTGCAGTTCCACCCGTATTTGCCAACTCACGACTTGAGAATGCCCGACGAAACAGCGCCTTCTTGTAAAGGGCCAGATGTTCAAAATGCCCACGACAGCGGTCAAGCACAGCGGTGGCATCTTCGACCGCATTGGCGTAGCGTTCCAGCTTCACAAACGCCTGTGCGCGGTTGTTCAGCGATACTGTACTGGACGGATCCAAGAAAAGGGCTTGTGTATAGAGATCTGCCGCTTCCGCATAGCGTTTGTCGGCCATGGCGTCATTGCCGGCACTCTTGAGCATGGCCGCCTGGTTGGCTGACTCCTCGGTGAGCGATGCCAGCAGTGCCAACGCCACACTATCGGCTGGCTCGACAGCCAGAGCGCTTTCCACGTCCTTGCGCGCCTCCGCCTTGCGACCGAGTTGCTTCAGCACTTCGGCGCGACGTAGCAGCGCCTTGAAATTATTCGGGCTGATAGCAAGTATGCGATCGAGGGCCACGCTCGCGTCCCCAGCGTCGCCGTTGCGCAGATGCGCCGTGTGCAACAAATGCAGGAGCCCCACCTTTACATCCAGGCTGTTACTGTTACCTAAAGCACGGAAGTAATCAGAGCGCAGCGCAGCCTCCAGCAGACGCGCGGCTCCTGCTGCGTCTCCTTCCTCAAGCGCTGCCAGTGCCAGCCTCTTGGCATTGGTCATGTCCAGCTCGGTTGCTGTGGCACGCCCAACAGGGGCAGTGGCCGTAGGAGTAACCGGCATGGCAAGAATATCCTGCTTCAACTGCACGGCTTGCGCATTGCGTGGGTCCAAACGCAACACGCGCTCAATGTCTACTAGCGCGGGGGCCCGCTCGCCCAGATGATGTAGCGATGCAGCACGGCGGTATAGTGCCTTCTCATTGTTAGGTTCCTGCGCCAGTACGCTGCTAGTATCGCGCACTACGGCTGCATAGTCTTTCAGCGATAGGTATGCCATGGCGCGGTTGTTTAGCGCAGCTAGCATTGATGGCTGCAACTGCAGGCTCTGTGTATAGGCCTCGATGGCCTCACGATGGGCACCAGCCTTCATATGGCGGTTGCCCACATCCTTGAGTTCTGCGGCACGCAGGGTGGCGTCAACTGAAACAGCCACAGATGATGGCACAGATGTGATCGCAGTATCTGCTTCACCGTCGGAATCGCTCTCTTCGGAGATCGCGATGCGTACAAAACCTGGCTGGGAATTGGCGACGACATGCGCAGCCGGCTCTTCTTCATCGTCTTCGGCGATCTGGATACGCGTGAACCCACTTGTGTTGTTGTTTTCTGTCGCCTGTACGATCGTGCAGCGACCGGCCGCCACCTCTACTGCATGCTTTGGTGGCAAGCGCAGGTGTGTCTTGTCCAACACAAGCACCAATGCCACGGATGAGGCGTCACGCAGATCACGCACCGGCAATGAGCGTCCTTCAACTTCAAGATACTTTTGACGCGCGTTGTCCAGCATTTTCTGCAGCTCAGCGCTAACACCGCTGACGATGTCGTTCTCCAGACGCAGAGCCTCTTCGAAGTCTTCGGCCGCGCCACTGTAGTTGCCGCGCTTGAAGCGTGTCATACCACGCCTTGACCACGCTTTGAGATAGCTGCGGTCCAGCGTCAATGCGCGGGTACAATCGTCCTCCGCTAGCTCAAACCTTTCCAGACGAATGGCTGCCATGGCGCGGTTTGCGAAGCCGACGGGATTGGCCGGGTCCAGTGCCAGGCTGCGCGAATAGCAGTCGAAGGCCTCCTGTGTATCGCCTATGCGGAAGCACTCATTCCCCTTGTGTTTCTCGCGGGTGGCACGCGCGGACCGCTGCAGGGCGGTCAGCCCATCTGCACCCAGCTCGGCTTGCAGTAGACGCATCTCTTTCTGATGAGCCGCTGCGCGCTTGGCAGCCGCCGCCATCTGCAGCTGTTCCACTGACTGTGGGGCCTTTATGTCGCTCCAGAAATCCTTCTCTTGGTCCATGGCCTTCGAAGCGGCCTCTACATCGAACTTCTCCCATGCCTCAAAGTCATACCCAGACAATCGCTTGGCTTGTTCTTTCTCCTCAATGTTGCCAGCGCTCTGGCTCTGCACACCCACAGTGTGCGTGCGCACAGCTCCGGCATCTCCGACGGCCGTGGTGCCACGCACGGGGGGAAGGTTCTTTTTCTTCGCTGGTGGGGCTTTGGCATCAACGCGCTCAAAAATTGTATTTTGGTCTATTTCGCCATGCACTGCAGTGGGCTCCCCAGCGCGACCGCGAATGGTTTCGTCCTTACGTGCAATACTCTCCGACCAGGTGGCGACTGTGTCTTCGGCATCCGCAATTTCCTGAGGAGTGGTTTTGTGCTGCAGACGCTTCAACTTAACTGCTTCTTTTGTGGGCAGAAGTGTCATTAGTTTGTCTTCTGCCTTGCGCTCCAGCTGTAATAGGAAAAGTTAAAGCACGATGGAGGAACTTAATTAGATTTGGCTACCGAAACAGCTGAAATAAAGAATACAGAAGGAATACATATGTATATATATATGCCAAATGAGAAGATTGGACTAGAAACAAATAATATCAATAAATAATCGTAATGTCTTCACGTACATCAGGGTAAAAGCCGTATTCGTTTGACTTGAGTTTCTCTAAAATACCACGAAGTACGTCTACGTCTTTGCACTCTTCTACGAAACCGTAATCTAACATTTCCACATTGATTTCTACATTTTTCTTGCCTTCACTACCTCCCAACAATCCTGCTAAATTCCCCAGCTCGGCCATTCTTGGTTGACAGTAAAACAGTTCAAAAGAGACCTATAAATTGTTCTGAAAAGAATTGATTCGCGTCGGCTCGATAAACTTAAAGCTTACGATGTAATTCTTACAAGCAGAACAATAACAGAAACGTCCTCAAGCCTCTTTTTAGGAAAACCGAACACTTTCTTTCTGTTCTGTTGTATAAAAAAAATTGAAAATTTTGAAAAAAGAAATCTTTTGCAATTTTACAATTATTTTAAATGAACAATCTCTTTATACAGCATATAATCTATCTTCCTCGAATGTCAGAGGGCAAAATCTGCCCTTGACTTTAAAGCGGGACGCCATTAAATAGGGAGCTCGTCGATGCTCTGAATGAAGTCGTTAGAAATTAAATCTGCGGCTACGCTCATTGCCGCGGTCACCGAACACCAGCCCATACAACACAGCCGCATCGGTCAATGCACAAGTAGTCTGAGTGGCAGCGCTCAAATACGCGCCCATAAGCGCGTCTAGCGTATCGGCGCCATGCGTCTGCGCAAAGGTCCCTGCGTCCACCGCCGGCAGCTGCTTCACGATCTTGCGCACACGTCGAAGTAGCTGGTGATCGACACGATCAGGCTCAGCGCACTGCTGCGCCCGCAGCGCGCCTACGATAACCCCCACCTTCTCGTGCAGTATCTTCAGCGACGTCTGCAAGGTAGTATTCTGCACCTCTAGGGTCGATGCACCGTCGGTCGGCCCTTGCTTCGTGACCTGAGAAGGTAGAAGAAGACACGTTAGTACGCGAAAGCAAAGAAGAATCAACGCATAAAACTCTTACAAACGGTTTGGCCTTACCTGGTCCACGGAGATCCGCTCCGTTTGTGATGTCTCGAGACCGAAGGACAGTGATGTAAAGGCCTCGGAGTTCTCGCCTGACGACAGTGTGTGTGTCTCTGTGTCGAAGATGCTTAGAGGCAGCTGTTTGGAATATGGCTGTGGAGAGTGATTCATTAACAGAAAGAGTGGTGCTTCATTAAAGGAGCGAATCTGTCGATGAATATCCATACACCAAGGCGCTGGCTCTGTACTTGCGCTTAATGTGTACCAGCCTAATAATTCGTACTGCATGTATGCAAAAGGTGCAATTATAAGATCCGTCTTGTTGTTTTTATTCTTCGGTTCTAATGGATTGGGAAAATTTGCGGCTTGGTCAAGTTGTACCTCACCTGTTGCCGATACTGTGTAAATTGCATCTGTGGCATCAATGATTTCTACAGTAAGACCAGACTGAGTACCAAATAACAATCCAACGACTGGATCACTTGGTTTTAAAATTGTCCCGCCCATTGAAACTCTTGTATAGTGATCGCAAATGGAAGCAATTGCTAACGGGTGAACGCGCACCTTTTTAACATCATCCGATTTCTCCATGTTTCCGATATAAAATTAAATTCAAGTGACCACAACGCTTTAAAAAACTTGCCTTAACACTTGCTAACAATAAGAAACTGAAATGTTCAAAAGACTTTGCGAACGAAAGGTTTCCACTTAATAAAAAGTAAGCTTTCGAATGACCAAAAAAGGGTAAGTTTAAGAAGAATCAGATTGATCTGTCAATCTGTTTGGGTTTAATATCGTCGTTGGTGTGAATTTAAATTAATTCGACAACTCTGAATTCGGTTTTCATTTGTATACCAGCATTTGTTGTTGATAAGTTTTGACATGGAGGTAGGTGTATGGTGCACTTTCTTCATAGTGGTGTAGATTTTTTAGTTGTTTATTTATTACTGCTAGCAGAAACCATATGTGTATGAGCTATTATATTATTTGATGCACTCACTATCTTTGGTTGTCGTGGACAAGCTTATAATTATTTAATGGCTTAAGTCGCCGTCTTCATTCTGCTGCATGCCTCTTTGCTGCTTGTAAATATATAATTTTTCTTGTCATGTTTATATTAGCACTTAAAGTATTTGGTATTATGTCTATCTCGACATTAACCTAACCCAATCTTTCATGTAATTTTAAAACATATAACTAATTCCTGGTTAATGTTGTTCGCACGACCCAGGTTCCGTATTCTTCGCCAGTTAGCACAGATCTCTATCCAAAATATGCCATGTCTCTTACGCTAGCTGGATTTGTGACAACTGGTGCTTACTTTGTTTATCAAATGTCTGGAAACAAGCGCAAAATTAGTGTCGAATTATTGCTGGCACTAGTTGCTTCGATTGCACTGGGTTTTGGGTCACTTTTCCTTATGCTCAGTTTCGATTTGTATGTGTAACGTAAGCAAATGAATGAATTGGTGATCATTATTGTATAGTCATGTCTTATATATGTATGGTTCCCATTGTAGCTGTAGCGATATACCTAAAGCATGACCACTTTAGTGCATCTATATTGCATACGTCACAATAAATATTTATTCGATTAGGTATAGACTGCTCGCTGTACTGATCATACAGTAAATGTACAAATGGCATCCCTTGTTATGGATGAAGGAATGTCACAATATGATCTTATATTGAGCTATATTATATTGGGAGAAGACACAGAAATGTATCGATGAGAAGACATAGATGTTGAATCAACTGAAGACAAATGGAACGATTAATAGATACACTGACCAACAAGAAATTTGACACACATATCAATTATTTTGTGATCGCTGTAATTTTAGAGTTCCGAAAAGATATTAAAAATTAATCATAATTTAATTCAAATGATTTTACATACCACATGTGACCCTTCCGAAGCCTCAAAAAAATCGAATAAATAAGTACTGTACTATGAACAAGCAATTCAAAAAAATGAAAGGATCGTGTAAATTAAATTTATCGTAAGTATTTATTATTTATTATCAACAACAAAAAAAATCAATAAAGTTCTTAACTGTGCTAACGACTCAGAGATTTAGGTTGAAACTTTTAAGAAATGCAATTAGTGAAAAATTTTTGTCTTAATATCTTCCTTACATTTTGAAAACATTGATTCTGATTTTGTAAAATGTAAGGAAGATATTATGACAAAAATTTTCACTAATACACAGCATCAGACTGAATTTTCTCAATAATTATAATGTCCAGACCTTTAATTTTTTGAACGATTACTCCAGTTTAATTTTTTAGACATTTATTGATTTTTATTTGCTGTAAAGATTTCTTTTCTATTTGATTTTAACAAATGAGATTAAAACTGATGATGCAATACGCATAATTTTTTTTTAAGAAATTCAAGCGATTTTCTAATTTCAGTTATTTAATGTAAAATATTAATTTCCATGGGCATACATGATATCGAAGCATAAGACAGAATTTATTTATCTGATGCATTAATAAATTCTAAAGCATTCCTACTCGATACATTATCATTTGGAAGAACAATACTTGTCTATTTCTAGTGTTAGAGAATTCAATAACTTGTTTGACATTTCCTAAGAAAATGCATTTATGACAATACGATATTCTTTGCCTTTTTAGGTAGTTTTTCTTTTCTTTTCATTACGTACAATTGAATCTAAATTTTGAATATTGAGGAAGGAATATATAGCGCAACTTCACAGCTGCATCCTATCTTCACTTGATCACATCCAATTGCAATGCATATTAAGCCAAACCAGCGAATTACATTTTGCGCAAACTAATGATCATTCTATTTAATGTAGCGTGTAATACGTTGCCCGTGTTTGGAATTTAACTCGTCCATCGCCCGTTGCAATTCCATTTGCATGTGCTTTAGATTTGCATAGTCGGCCTGTAAGTGCAAACTTTCTTCTTCTCCTTCGCCACTTGCTCCTGCACGTGCATTATATACATCCAATCGGACCATAAACTTAGGTTGGGTTAATACGGTCACATTACGACGGCCCAATTCTACATCCAAACGCCAAACAAAGTCCTTATAACGTCTTTTACTTATAGCTAAAGCCCCTTTTAGGTTATTTAGCCGAATTCTATTTTCCTTGAAACAATTTACGAACGCAGTTGTGATAGTTTCTGTCCAGCCTGCTTTACGAAGCACGACTTGAACACCGACCAATTCATCTTTAGGTTGCGCACCCTTCGTCACATCCCAAAGTAAAATACTTGCAGCTTGGACAATTTTAGAAATAAGTGTCGGTTCGCATTTACCCATTTCAGCAACACTAGTGAGACGGGTCATATCCAGACCACCTTCAAGAGTTTGCACGGCGAGGTTAAACACAGAAGGGTACATTTCCACTGCGCACACGCTGAGTGCGACCACTTGTTCCACCACTTCTGGCGCAAATGCAATGTATTTACCAGCCATTATAATATTAATTATACTTTGAATGCAAGAAAGTTTTTGTTCCGCTTTCTTCCCCGCTTTTCTACAATAGTGAGAAAAATATACCTACAGGAAGTATAGTTTGCAGAAAATTGGTATATATATGTATATGCACAAATCTTATAAGATATGTGACTTTCTTTACCGGCTACGGGCCAACAAGTATGCTTCTTGTAAGGTCTTCCCTTCCAGCATTTTTAGTACAAATAAAAAGATGAAAATGGAAATCGCAACATTAGATAAAAATGTAATTTTCATATATAATATGGAAAGTAACAAAGCGCATTCATATCGGCAAGATGGGAACTATAGAAAATAATAAATATACTTTTTGGTATGTATGTTCACCGCTTTATACTGTTAAATGATATATCATTCACATTTATCATTCCTTCTTGTGAAACTTTGGCTTTATTCGTCATTCGATTCTTATTTGATACAATAAATACACATAAAACGCTTTAATGGGATTTACAACTTAACAAATGGTGGATGGTTATCCCTTTTGCCGTAAAATGGATGCTTCATCACGACAGGATGGTCACAGACCTCACTAGTTCGGTGATTTTGTAAGGCAATATGAGGCGCAAATATGCGAATTTCGCACAAGCGACCCTGAACGCAGGTATTGTAAATAGCCACATAAAACCATTTAAAATGAAGTGCTAATCGACGACAAACGATTGAGCAATCTATTTTTGCGGACGGTACGATCGGTCGTGCCTAACTGAGCAGATTTTATGGCAATTTGAATAGGATCTACCAGACGTTCATAGGATGCTATCAGCAGACTGCCGTCTGTGCTGATCGCAGCATTCGCAGGTCCTGTGAGGGTCGCTTGCAGTGCTTCGACATTTTTACTTGTCAGAGCATTGTTACTTCCGCGGCGATATCCACTAGAGCCGGAACCATGACCATGCCCGTGGCTCAAAACACCACTGCTTCCTCCACTGCCCAAGCTATTCTTCCGGCTGTTCGATCCAGAGGTCGCACCACCAACACCGCTGGTGCCCGCGGTGCCTGGTGTCATAGTACCACGATTTCTCCCTTGGCTTCTGTTCGCAGTGGTTGTACCCGCACGCTCGACATGTTCACGGTCTCCAAAAACGTCGAATTCGCGAAGCACACGGTGCACCGCTGCCTGTGGATCAGCCCGCTCAGCTGCCGTAAGCTTCTGAAAAAAATGCGCTTTGTCGATGAGGTACGCCGCAGCCTTGCTTTGTAGAGCATTGGCAATCTGGGGGTAGAAATTGGCAAAGACATCTTCAACCTTAAAGAGTGCAAGTACAGGCAGTCCATTACGATAGTACAGCGCATGATATCCAAGTTTAGATGCAGTGGCCACGCTATTGGCCATGGCGATGGTCGCGCTATCAGTTGAGCGCGCGATTGCATATTTGGGGGCTCTTTTCGCAGGTGGAAGTCTTGTGAAAGCGTTGGGGTCTACTAGCTCCTGCATCGTACTCACACCTGCTTTACCTTGGCTAGCGTGTTTGACCTCCAAGTCATAGCCAAGGTCATCCTGCAGCGGCTGAGGGGGCAGCACAGGGCACAGGGCTGCCGCTTGAAATGTGCATATCTTCCACGCTACCTGCCGACTGGTCATGCCAGAGTACAACGCTAATCTACCGAGCAAGCAGCATCCAAGGATGTCATACACAAGACACATACCGTCGCTGCATTGCACAACTGCCCAACCGTAGTCACCAACTCCACGAATGCACACCACAGATACCCCAGCATTGACGTCCAAACGGAAAGTACGCAACAATGTACTGATACTACTGCTGGTGGTCTCCTGTTCCGCATCTAACGTTGCCTCGCCTCCATTGCGATGCCCACTATGTGGCACTACAACCCCAAACATACACACACTGCCGTCCTCCGCCCCTGATACTACAAAATGTTGGGGTGCACCGGAGCCGGATAGAGCACGCAGAAAACTTAGTGTCTGTACGGCCGATTCGTGTTGCCCCAGCGACGATGTGAAGCATCTGGCTACAAGATTGTAGAGACAAATACTGCCGTCTCTGCAGCCCACGGCCAGCGCCGCGCGATCGATATCGAGACCAACAGCGCTAGCTGCGGCAGAGAGTCGCCAACGGGACAGAACTGTGGCAGACGCCCGGGGTGCTGTCACATTAGTGTTAGCGGGTAATAGCCCCATGGACGTCAGACCACCGAGGGTCAACATTTGAAACTCGCAGGCATCCCGGAAAAACACGATCAAACCCGTGTCGTAGGTGGGCACCGCTGTGGTGGTGGCCGACGCTACACTTAAAGGAAGATTTTTACGTGGCATCAGGGGGAATAGCACAGCTTGCAAAGGCACCTGACCTTTGAAAAAATCTGCCGTGGTCAGCTCCAGCAGTAGCAATAGCGGTGGCAATGGGCCACGGCGCTGCTGCTGCTGCTGCTGCGGTTCCTCCACCTCTTCCTCTTCTGGCAGTTCGTCGTGCGTCTCCACTCGACCAACTGCTGTGCGGGTTGCCAGTACCGGTTCCGGCAACCGATACAAGAAACAACCAAAAGTTGTGCAAATGCATAACATGCGGCCATCCAGCGACATGTCCACTGGACCCAACGCTGCTAAGCTCGGGGATACTAGGGCGTGCGTCACTTCTCCTACTACACTGAGTGTAATGAGGCTGGGTCTGAACGTCTCTTTGGCGCCCAGTATCGCATGCACAAGCAACACGCGTAGCCGCGGTACCTGCACGAGCACCACCTCGCCCTTGCCTTTTTTCTTGGGATCTGTGCTCTCTACTTCTTTTTCCTCAGGAGACGTTACAATGCTGCAAACTGCAAACGACAACACCCGTTCCGTGCTGACAGACTGGCTGCAACAAGCCAGCCACATAGAACTGATTTTTTGTGGCTTGGGAGGAGCTGTTGTCACTTCGGCGGGCTTCGCAACACCTCCTTTCTTGGCTTTGGGATCAGCCGCTGCAGCTGCTGCTGCTTCAGCCACTGCGTCGACAGGCTGCGGTGGCTCCTCTAGCATAACGGAGCGAATGATCTTCCCATCAATGGGGTCTATTACTACAAAGGCATCGCTATCAGTTGTCATGAAAAGCAAGCCCTCCATCTCAAGTAAAGATGTACCACCATGTGCTTGCTCAGTTACCGTACTTGGGGTACACAAGTTTTGCAAAGCTTGATTATGAGGAGTCATAAAAGCAGCTCCAGTCTCGTCTTGCAGCAATTCTGGATGAATGCGTGTGATTTCGAGCCAAACTGGATCAAGTATATACTCGTCGATGACGCGCCAGATCATGCGGTAAGGTTGTGGCAACTGGTCCAAGGCCAGTGCCGGGTCTTCTCTATCTAACTCTCGCATTTGTTCCACAAAATCAAAACAGGCAATTAAAATCGACAGTACAACACTAATACCGCTAATAGGCTCAGAATACTATCGATTGCGTGCGTGGGTACTTTTGTAGACTAGAGTCCTGATTCTTGCAACTAAATCAGGAACTTTTTGCAATAAGATAGAAAATCAAAAAAATATAGAAATGATTTGTATACAAAAGACTCTTAAATTGCTATCTTTTTAGTGAGAAATGTTGGGAGGAAAAACTTTTCTTCCCACACTTTCTCTTCTCGTTTCTTTGTACCGTTTTAATTTTTGCATAGCCTTGGCGGAGAAAGAGATTCCCCCGGGAAAAGGATTTCTAGGACTATGAGCGCAGTAAGCAACGAGGAAGAGGTA
>JACCDO011480651.1_pt1 | contig 13650 bp, 10 predicted proteins | sample 7446101 | NCBI WGS metagenome assembly JACCDO01 (sample SAMN15323440, study PRJNA562643) | freshwater metagenome | isolation source: river surface water | place: USA:Blue River Watershed | collected 2017-08-16
CAGCAAGCTCAACAACAACCATCGCAACCATCTCAGCAAGTTCAACAACCATTACAATCAAATCAATCTCAACAATTACAACAACAACCATTACAATCAACTCAAACTCAACAATTACAACAACCATCGCAACCATCTCAGCAAGTTCAACAACAACCATCGCAACCATCTCAGCAAGTTCAACAACAACCATTAGAATCAAATCAATTTCAACAACAACCATTACAATCAAATCAATCAAATCAAACTCAACAACCATCGCAACCATCTCAGCAAGTTCAACAACAACCATTAGAATCAAATCAATCAAATCAATCAAATCAATTACAACAACCATTACAATCAAATCAATCAAATCAATCAAATCAATCAAATCAATTTCAACAACAGCAATTAAAAGTTGAACAACAACCAATACAGCCATCTCAATTAAATCAATCTCAACAATTACAACAACCGCAATTAAAAGTTGAACAACAACCAATTACAATATCTACAAATGTGCAACAATCAATGCCTATTAAAGATATTGAATCAGAAACTGTTTCTGAAATTACTAAATCTACTGAATCAGTTCCACTAATTATTAATGCGGAAGAATCAAAGACTGTTGATAAAAAATCAGAAATAGAGGAATATAAAATGGCAGAACCAAAGTCAGTAGAAATAATAAATGAATTAAAAGATATAGTAGAAGAGCCGACAAAAAAGGATGAATTAAAATATAATCCTTTAAAAGAGATATTTATTGTTGATGGGGATAGAAAATTAACTCCAGAAAATAAAATAATTATAAAAGATAGAATACGTGATATTGCGGATATTTTAGGAGAAGATGTTGCTAATAAAATAGAAGAAATATTAGAGTATAAATCAAATAACATAGTAAATAAAAATAATGAAAAATTAGAAAAGGAAAAGATGTTATTAGAAATACGTGAATTAAGAGAAATAATAAATAAATCTTTGAAAAATAAATCAAAACGGGTAAAATTAGGTGTAATGAATGATTTAAATGATAAATTACGTTATAATGAATTGGCAATTGCAAATTATGTAAAGGAATTTAGACAAGATAATAAGAAGAAACCAGAAGATTATTTAAAAAAGATTGATTTAAGAACTGGATTATTTCAAGCGGATGCAGACTTGGAATATTTAGATAATAAAATAAAAATTGCATTAAATAAATATTCTAAAATAACAAATGACGATGATAAACGTAAATTTATGAATTGGATGCTTAATTATAAAAAAGAATATGCTACAATGCGTAAATTATTGGTTGAATTTATAAATAAAACAAAAAAACAAAAAGGTGGTCAAGAAGAAATAGAGGAAGATATGCCTGAAGAAAATAATAATATAGAACATAATTTTGAAAACATAATTAACTATATTGATGATTTAACAAAAATAAATATTGATAAAATGCAAGAAACTATTACTCAATTAAAAGGTAATTATGATAAATTGAAAGAATTGAGTAAAGAAACTAATGATTCGAATAGATTATTATATAATGATTTAAAAAATCAACATAATGCTTTAGTAACTGAATATAATAAGTTAGTTACAGATATTAATTCAAGTAATAATCAGTTAAAAACAAATGGTTATGATATTAAGGATACCATGTATAATAATATTGCTGATTTACTTAGTGAACTTAAAGTTAAAGAAAAAGAAATTAATGAAAAAAATGATTTTATTAAAAAAAATAAGGATTTATATGATAAACAAAAAGATGAACTTAATGCACTAAACGAAGAACTTTCAGTAAATAATGCTGCACTTGAAAAAGAAAATAATTCATATTTAATAGAGTATTCTAAGCTAAAAAAAGAATTAGATGAATATAAAGAAACTAATTTAAAAACATCTGATATTACTGAATTAATAGAAGAATTATATAAAAGTGCAGTTAATATTAAAACAGGTGGTAGTAGAAAATTATATGGTGGTGAAGAAGTGTTAGTTAATGATAATGGAGATATTGTTGATGAAAATATACAAAACATTAATGAAGTAAAATATAAAATTTCTAGTAAAGTAGATGTTATTAATTATTATATTACTTTAAAAAGACAAGAAGAAAAAATATTAAAGGAAATGATTAATATAGAATTTAAAAAATTAGAATCATTAAATGAATATATATCTGATAATTCAAACGAAAATGAAATAAAGTTAAATAATTTATTAGAATCTAAATCCGATTTACAAGAAAAAATTAAAAATTTAGAAGAAAAACAAAAAAAAACCGTTATAAATAATAACGATAGTATTGAACAAGAATCATTAATATTAGCTAAACAAAATATAGATAATTCAATTAATATTTATAAGTCCCAAATTGAATATTTAAATAAACAAATTTACGATATAATAAAAGATATTAAAAATTTAAAACAAAAACATGATAATCAAACAAATTCAATAAATGAATTACAAAATAAAATAAATGAAAATAATGAAATAAAACAAAAATATGATGAATTAGTAAAAGAATTAGAGAAATTAAAAAATGAAGTTTTAACAAAAGAAACTGTACCAAGTAATTTTCTTGAAAAAATCAAAAATTTACAAACCGAATTAAACGAAAAAGCAGTAGAAATAAATAGTTTAAAAGCATTAGTTGAGCAAAGCAATGAATTGAAAAAAGCAAATTGTGAAAAAACAATAAAAGAAATACAATATCTATTAACTGAATTAGATAAAAATTTAAATAAATATTTATTATTAGTTGAAAAAATAAATGAAAAAGATAAGGATTCTCCTAATAAAGCATCAATTAAAGTAAAATTATTAGAAATAAAAAATCAACAACAACAAAATGGTGGTGTATTAACAACTGAAGAACAAGCATTACAAGATAAAATAAATAAATACTATTGGTATATGAATTTTAAAACAATTTATGAGTCTATTAATGAAATAAGAAAAGCTTGGAATAATAAAAATTATGCATCATTTAATGAAACTGAATGTAATAATGCGGTATCCACATTAGAAAATTTAAAGAAAATATTAGATACAATTAATCCAGCAATATCAAATTATGAGGATATAATGGGTGCGGTAAGAGTATATTTACGTTTTAATGAACCTATTGACCAATCTAATAAAGTAGGTGGAAAAACTTTAGATAATTTTGTAAATATAGATAATGTATCAGACCCGAAATCTATTTGTTATAAAAAATATAATGATACAACAAAATCAGAAACTATACATAAATTAACTAATGTTTATTCAACATTCCATACAATTGGTCCAGATAATAATAAAATGTTTGAAGGATATAATCAAGCCCAACTTTCAGATTTAGAAAAATATAATAATTCAAATGCAGCATATTTAGATTCATTATTTGAATTAACATTACAAGGTTATAGTAATGTATTATTTGGCTATGGTTTTTCAGGAAGTGGTAAAACTTATACATTATTTGGCAAAGACAAGGAACCAGGTATTGTTCAGATTGGATTACAAAAATTAATAGATAAGGGTGCAAAAATAAAAATATATTCAATATTTGAATTATATGGTCATATTTATCCAAAAGATGATAATCAAAATATTAAAATTGATAGTAATATTTATCATTATTTTGGTAATAAGATATTTGTTAATAATAATAATAATATTTTTAAAGATGATTTAATTCAAAATATAAGTAATGATATAAATAAATTATCATTAATTTTAACCGAATTAAATAATAAACGAACAACAGATAATGCTACTTTAAAAAAAAGAAAAAGTATACGAAAAACACCAAATAATGATGATAGTTCAAGAGGTCATTTATTTATTATTTTTGAAATAATATATAATGATAAAAAAGGATATTTGACTGTCGTTGATATGGCTGGAATAGAAGACCCAAATAAAATATTAATAGATTATAATTATAAAGGTGTAAAATCAGTATTATATTCAAACTTATTATATTCAGACACTACTAATTTTAGTGCTTATGATTTTTTTGATTCTAAAAATAAACAAATTCAGGATAAAAAAAATATATTTGATATATTAAGTGAAAGTTTTTTTATTAATGAAAGTATTTTACATCTAAAATATTATTTAAATAAACGTAATGGATTTAAAGAAACACTATTCTTAAATAAAGATAAATATTTATATGATGGAAAATATTATGATACCAATACGGATTTTAATTTAGTTAAAATTAATTTAAATGATTTTAACCTAAATAAAACTTATGTTGAAAAAAAATTACAAAGTTACATTCTTGATAATAAAATAAAATTTGGAATACCATCACTAGGAGACCTGAAAATATATAATAAAAATTATTATCTTATAAATCCTAATCCAAAACCCACAGAAAATAATCCATATAATCAATTATTAGATAAAATATTAATATCAAATATACTAGAAAAAATTGAAGATTTAAATACTAATAAAAATGATCATCCTACTAAATTTGTTATGTTAAATATAATTAATAATTCAAATTTTGATATATCAGGTAAAATTAAATTTTTTAATGATACAATTGGTTATGCTGAACAATTATTAGCACCATTACAAAGTAAAAATTCGACTGATAAAAACTGCACAATAAAAAATATAAATACTTTAATAGAAGAACGTAACAAAAATAAATTAGATAATTCAAACGAATCTTTACCGGAACAATCAAATATAAAACCTACTTTAAATAGAAATACAAATACAGACCAACAACCAGGATTATTAATTAATGATAATTATTTTGGAAAAGGTGGTAAAAGTATAGATATTAATTCTGTTGTTAATTTATTATCAGATACTAATTCTAAAAAAGATAAATTAATTCGTCGTAGAAAGGTTGAAGAAACTGAAAATAAACAAGGATTATTTTAAATAGTTTATTAATTCATTTATAAAAATAATTATATTTTTTATAAATTAATTTAGTTATTATAACATCTTAAAATATGCGGTAATCAAAATATATTCATATGTAAATAGTGTCGAAGACAGGTCCAACATTTATTTAATATTATTTAACCGCTAATTTATCATATTAAATATGCGAAAATATCCCGGTAAAACTATATAAAAATTTATAAAGACCAATCTTCGATTATGATTATATGTAAAAAATATAATATAACCGACAATTTCGCAAATTAATTAATAATATAATTTATTTTATTAATCAATTATAATTATAAGTAATAAATTTAAAAAAAGAAAGATAGAATTTGATTTGAATTTACATTTTCCATCTTTTACCACAGTTTAAGCAAGTGACAAATGTAGTCATAGGTTCATCCGCAGAACGGGTTTGTAATTGATAAAATGAACATTCACGTTTTTGACATCTACTACATTTATATTCATCTGTTGCCATTTCTTTATTAATTTCAAATAAAACACGGTCTCTTTTACTCTTTTCATCGATAAAAGGTTTCCAATGTTCAGGAAATAAATATTGTGCATCCATTGTCGCTAATTCATATGGATGAAATTCACCAGAGATTAATCTATCAAATAAACGGACATTCTTAACATATGCTTCTTTGGATAAATTTGTAAATACCTGAATTGCAAATTGTTTATACATTTGAGTAAAAATGGTATTTTCCCATTTTTTAATAATATTTTTTTCATCCGCAAATTTAATAGTTTTATTATAAATGCCTTTTTCAATATCATTTGAAATTGATTCAATTTGTTCTGAATTAATTATTTTTTTTTCTTCATTTTGTTTAGTTAATAAATCTGTAAATATAGATACAATTTTTTCACGTGGTTCCATCTTTTTATTATTTATTACTTTTTAAATTTAAGTAATTATTAATCAAATTTATTATTTTATTGATATTACTAAAATAAAAACTTTGTATAATTATTTCTTTTCTAATTCTGTTTCTGTTTCAGCAATACCATTATCTGGAACTGATTCATCTTCATGTGAATTATCATCAGATTTTGATTCATCATTCTCATCAGATTCATTTTCATCAGATTCATTTTCTGATTCATCTTCCTCTTCATCATTTTCTAATTCATCTTCATAATCTTCTGATTCATTACCATCCGATTCAGATTCGTATTCTGATATATATTCTTCTGCATCATCTTCATCATCTTCATCATCATATTCCGATTCAGATTCATCGGAAGGATGATAACTTTCATCTTCAATCTCTTCTAATGCATCTAAATCATTAACAATAAAGTCTTTCATTTCATCATTGTATTCTTCTTCATCATCATCCTCTGAATAGGAATCTTCAGAACCCAAATCTTCAAAACCACCAAATGCCATTTCATAGAAATCTTCCCATTCAGCAACTGATAAAGAAATTAATTCATTATTTTGCCCATCATGACATATTGCAAACATATTACCGAAATATAATTCATTATCGACAGGTGGTGGTAAATCATATTTATTTTCTTTTCCAGCACGTCCTTCAGTCCATGCATATAAAGAAATAACTGTATTTGCATAATCAAAATCACATTCACGAGTCAGTTCGTTAGTTCCTTTGGAATTTAAAAGATTCTTTGGAATATTTTGAATATCAAATGTATCAGGTGAAACATTATCATCTAAATTAAAAGATACTAAAGTTCCATCGGTTTTAATACAAATTGCAGATATTTTAGGCATAATTATATATTTATAAATAAATTAAATTAGTTTTATATCAATCAAATTTTTATAATTAGTTTTAAGAAAATTTGATATTAAAAATAAATTTATAATACTTTTTAATATAGAATGGAAAAATTCTGCAATGAACATCTTGCATTATGTAATAAAAATTCACCTATTCATATCTGTTTAGGTAAAAAAATCAATGATTTAATGTTTGATACACGTCTAAATGAATTAAATATTAAACAAATATTACATAAAATTAAAGAGATTTCAAAAACCGATTTAGAATCTAATTATACTGAAATTATACAATATAAAATAAAAAATGAAATTTATTATAAATCAAATGGTGTTTTAACAACTTATTCTTATAATATAGAAGATTCTTTTATGGACGATAAATATTATATTCAAAAACTTATCGTTAATATAGATAATATAACACCTATTAGTATTAATAAATATGATAGCATGGAAATATTCTCACAAATGATTATTTCAATTAATAATCTATTTGATATTGAAATTAATCATTATGAAATACAAGATGAATATTTTACTGTTAAATTAATACTTAAAAAACCTATTTTTAAAAATATTCTTATTGATTATTTAGAAAAATTCGTTTTATGAATTTTGAATTTACACTAAATGAATTTACACTAAATGTATTCGTAAAGAATTAATTTACATTATTGTGCAACAACCCTTTGGTTTTGTCAATGTTTGAATTTCTTCTTTTGTTTTTTCAATTGCTGTTAATACTGTAGAATTAACATTTTTAGAAACATCAATCATTCTTTCAAGTATTGTTTCTGCTGATAAATCATATAATATCAATAATTCTTTTTTATCGGATGCCTCTTGTTCTAAAATTTTACGACCCATATAGATAGCAAGCGCTTTTTTATCAGCGCCCAATAAACCACTTTTTTCAATTGCTTTTATTACTTCTGCAACAGTTAAAGAAACAATAAAATAATCAGAAGTAGATTGTGCATTCATAGCATTTTTTATTATTTCTACAGTAGAACTAAAGACTAAATCAAATATTTTTTGTTGATCTTGGGTAAGAACAGGTGTAGATTTAGTTAATTCCTTTAATTGTTCTAATGCGGAATCACTTTTTTCATTTATTTGATTATTTGAAGAATCTATTTGATTATTTGAAGAATCCATTTTATAATATATAATGAAATTAATCTATAAATAATTTTATGATTTTATATTATAAATGAATTTAGATTTTATATTAATTGTTGTTGGATATTTAGCAATAGTTTTATTTTTACATTATACTATTAAAATGTCTAGTGATAAGTCCGATAAACAACCTAGACGTATACTTAAAAAAGTTTCTTCATTTCATAATGATGATAATACTTCCGATACTTCATCCGAAACATCATCCTCAAATTCATCAATAACATCAGATAGAAGAAATGATATTATTTCTGAAGATGACGATTTTATGAAATATTTAAATATTGAAGATAGAAATAAAAATGAATCCGTTAAAAAAGCAATAGAATCTCAAAAAGTAGATGCTGCATTTGATGATAATTTATTTAATAAATATTCTGCTGACTTATTTAAAGAACAACATATTGGTGCAGAATTAGATAAATACTTTGAAAATAATGCTGATATTCGTTATTCTTTTGACCCAGTTCCAACTAATGATATAAATCAATCTGCATCTCACAATAAACAAGAACAATCTACCAATGAATTATTATATGGAAATGAAACACCTTTAAATAAAGAAAATGATAATGATGGTATTAGTGCATTTGATGAATTTGGTAATTCAAATTTTAGCTCTCAATTTGCTTCTTTATAAATAATAAAATTATAAATAATTTATTTAATTCTATTATTTAATTTCTAAATGATAAGTTTTTATTTTGAACAGGTGGTCTATAACCAGTTTTAATAAATCTAGGTTTTTCATCGGAATTTATAACTGTAGATGATGATGAATATGATGATTTAGAATATGTATATGATGGTTTATACACTTTATCAGATACTGAATCATTAGTTGTATATGTTGGAATCTCAATTACCTTTGGTTTAGGAATGTATGTTATAATTCGTAATTCAGTTTTTTTAATAATAACATTATTTTTATCAATATAAGATTCAATAACCTCTTCTAATTCAGTTGCATCCGGATATAAATTTTGTATTTGCTCTAATTTTTCAATATAAAATCTATCCTTTTTCTCATTGAAATATTCATCAATTTTAAAAGGTCCATTAAATATACGTGATTGTAGAATAAATGTATTTAAATCCTGGGTAATATTATCTAATAACATATTTAATTTTTGATATCTAAATATTAATTAATAATTTATTTTTATATCAAAATTTGATAATAATATTTTTAATTTAAAAGATTATAAAAACTAAATTACTAAAATAATATAATAATGGATATTATCAAACAGCAATTAGGTCATTCAAATTCATACTTAATTCGTAATAATCGTGCTAAATCGGATATTCTCAAAAATATTAAATCTAAATTCGATATTGACCCATTATTATTAATTGAAAAGAGTTATAGTGATAAACTATTAAATACTCTTATCAATAATGACACATTTGTTTGTCCTATTTCAGTTGGAACTAAATATTTGTTATATTTAACGCGTATATATAATGAAGATACTACTATACTTATATCTACTTCTATTTCAGACTCGGAATTATTACCTAAAATGCAAACAATTACATTAGGTTTTGATTCTAGTTTATATAATGATACCATTATTATGGGGGAATTGTTATTTAATAAAAGAGAGGATAAATGGGTATTTTTACTTGAAAGAGTATTGGTTTATAATTCTAGATTTCAAACATCGAATAATAATATTGGTAATATACGTCTTTTATATAAAATATATGAAGGATTTTTACCGTCTTATTTAGACCCTTTTTATATCAAACCTAAACATTTTGTTAATCTTAAAAATTTAGAAAATGAACTTAAAAATATTGATTATCCAATTAAAGGAATTCGTTTTTATGTATTGAAAAATCCGATTATATTCTATTATAATACATCTAATTATGATGATTACAAAAATGCTAGTCAATTATTGGAAGATATAGATTATACTGTATTAGAAAAAGATAAAAATGATTTATTAAGTAAAATATCGTCATCAATCAAAATTAATTCAAATTCGGATTCAGTATTCAATATTGATACAAATACTGAATATATCTTGGCAATTAAATTAACTCCTACTTACGGAATTTATAAGCTATATGCGACAGGAACGAATTATGAATTAAATGAAGTTGGTATTGCTAGAATTAAGTCTATGGAAGTATCGAATATATTACATAATACTTTTAAAAATAATTCGAATAAAACATTTTATGTTAAATGTATTTACAATTCGATATTTAATAAATATGAAGTAATTGAACTAGTTGATAATAATATTACTAGTGATTATGAAATCGTAAATAATTTATTAAAGATTGGTGAAAATATTGAAAAGCCAAATTATATTGATGAATTAATTTAAAAGATTTATTTAAGAAATATTATTTTTTTTGTTTAAATGAAAATAATATTTATTTATAATATAGATTATGCAACGTAGAAATTCAAAAGATAGAAGAAGAGATTCTAAAGAAAGAAGAAGAGATTCTAAAAAACGCCAACAACGTGGTGGTAATGCATCTGCAACATCTCAAGGTGTTGATAATCACATGAAAGAAATTTTAGGTGAATATAAATTAGCAGTTCCACAACCATCTCAATCCGAAAATGCATTCGGTTCTAGATACGATGTAGGTAAATTAGCATTAACTGGTGGTGCAAGAAAAGATTATAAAAATCGCCAAAGAGGTGGTGCAGATGCAACTGAAGCTGATATATTATCTTTTATAGATAATAATAATGGAACTTTAGTAATTAACGATACCGGAAAAAATTATATATATGGAGCATCATATTTAGAATTAGAAAACATAAGAAATAAAACCGGTTTAAATCCGACTGATCAATTAAATGCGTTTATAAGTTCAAATGAGTTTAAATTAGCATATATTAAGGCGAAATTACCACTCGTCCCACAATTAATAAAAACTAAATTATCCACAAAATTGAATGAAAAATCACCTGATGGTATTTCAGCGGGAATAGCAATTGATAAGTTAGATGATGAAACTGAAATTATAAGTGCTATACAAAGAAAAATAACAGAAGCATCTACTACTAGTGAAGCTGATAAAAACCAGGCTGTAAATGAAAAAAACCAGGCTGAAAATGAAAGAAAGTATATAAATGACAAATATAATGTTCTTTTAACCTCATTAGAAAGTATATATAATACAACAGCAAATATACAAGTCGCAGGTAGAAGAAAATCTCAATCTAAACAATCTCCTAAACAACAAAGAAACGGTAAATCACCTAAAAAACAATCTCCAAAAAAAAACACTAAATCACCTAAAAAACAACAAAGAGGTGGTAATTACTATTTAAATGTCGATGCTCAAAAAATTGGTGGTTTAGCAGAAGTTACCCGTGTTGACCAACCATTAGCCCCAGAAGCATCTACTTTTAATAAATATCCAGAACCATTATATTTAAAAGATTTAAGTAATCCAACAACAGTAAATGGTATGGCAAATAGTGTTAATGTTGCAAATGCACCTACTACTGGTCAAACTGCTGGTGCAAAAAAGGAATATATGTTTGTCACTAATAAAAGAACAGGACAACCAATGAAAGTTCGTAAATCACCTAAACAAATGCAAATGAATAATAAAAATATGCAAGTTCGTGTCTTAAAACAACAAGGTGGTGTTGAAGGAGAACAATCAGTTTATACTGGCGATATGATGCAACGTGATTTTAGTGGAAAACAACCAGAATGGAGTCCAAAAGTTATTTAAAATATTAAATTATAATTCTAAACAAGTAATTATTGAATAAAAAATTATTATTTTTATTTAATATTTAAAAATCAGAGTAAGAAGCGGAGTTTTCAAAACCACCAATTTCATCTAAGCCTTGAACACAATGTTGATTAGCAAAAGTAGCTGGACATGATTTTTGGTCAGCGGATGGGACTAAATTAGATTCAGCATCTAATAATTGTGATTGAGATGTGAAAGCTGATTCAACTAAGGAAGATGCCATTGGTTCTACAACTGGTTGTTTTAAATTTTCGGAAGGCATAGAATTTTGCATAGCTTTAATAGCTTCGAGAGAATCTAATGGAACGGATGAGCAAGAATTACAAGATTTTTCAATTTTATCTAAATTAGCATATGCAACTTCTTGAATATCTTTTTTATCAGTGGTAGATGGAACAGATGTAGAAGTAGGTTTTTGCCCGGACACAGAAGGTAACCAAGATAATTCACCTGGTGCAGCGACAGATAAATCAGTATTATATAAACGATGTTTGTTAGCGACTTGTAAAGTAATCATAAAAGCGACAGCGATTAAAAGTGCAATAGCAGGGTCGCGAACAGCCATAAATACGATAATAAATGCCATACCAATACGGAAAAGGATATTATCGAATAACCATACTAAAGATTGTGGAATTTTAGGTGCAGCAAAAGCGGCATATAAACAAATGAAAACTTTAATAGTGGTAGAAATATAAACATTATCTAATGTAGAATTTAAAGTGCCTTCGATTTTAAAAATTAAATCCATAACCATTTTTTGAATATCAGACATTATTTATTATTATAAAATAATAATAGATAATTTTTTATGCAATTTTAGTTAATTCTAAAGTAGCACCATTATAAATTGTATAAAAATCAATATTTGAAGCAGTTTCTTGTCTAGCGCGAACATCTATAAAATCCCCATTAGATAATCTACATAAATATTCAAAATGTATATTATTAAAATGTTCTTCATAAACATAAGGTAATGATTGTCTGCACCAAAATACAGTATTAGTTGGTGAATTACTATATTGAGAACCATTAATAAAAACATCAAAGAGAGCATTACCATCTATATTTACATTATTACTCTTTGCCGATAAAGAGAGAGAGACACTAAATTTATATATACCAGTTGATAAAATATTAAATCGATTTAAACTAGTATCAATGAGAGAACCGCTATATAAACCGGTGCTTGATAAATAAGTACCTCTATTAATTATAGTTTGCAAAATATTTCCATATGTAGTAATATCTGCACCAACACCCATCTGTAAAATACCACTTACATCTGTATAAGATGGGTCAGTCATAGCAATATATGTAGAATATCCACCAATATAAGAATAATTAGTATATAAATTGCCACTAATAGATAAATTACCATTAATATATCCACTATTTGATATACTAATTGAATTATTAAAAAAAGAAGTATTGGCGACACTTAAAGTATTACGTAGAGAAACAGTTCCACTAGCATCAATTTGATTAAATTTAGAAAAACTATTTACTGAAAGTGAAGTTAGTGTTGATATACCTGAAACACTTAAAGTATTACCGACATTAAGGTTATTAGATATATCTATATTATGTCCAATAATATCACCAGTAGATAAAATATTAGTATTAATAATAGAGGACATAATAGTTCCAGTATTTACAATATTATTAAAAATACCCATTGTATCAGAATAAACAGAGGAAGCAGAAACGAACCCGGTTTTAATAGACTGAACAGATAAATATGTGGAGTATAATGGCCCAGCAACACTCATAATATTAGAGAAAGTAGCAACACCATTAACACTAATAGTTCCATAATTAATAATTTTATTAGAAACACTTAAAGTATTTAATAAAGTATTACCAGAGATATCAACATTATTAAAATAAGATTTATTTGATATACTAAGATTACCATTAACAAATTGATTATCAACTAAAAGGTCCGGAAATTTAACTAAATTATTATTAGTCCATCCATATATATTATTCATTTTAATATACTTATTATATATTATATATATAAATTTATCGTATTATGATAAAAAAATATCTTCTAAATAAAA
>JACCDO011001799.1_pt1 | contig 13649 bp, 10 predicted proteins | sample 7446101 | NCBI WGS metagenome assembly JACCDO01 (sample SAMN15323440, study PRJNA562643) | freshwater metagenome | isolation source: river surface water | place: USA:Blue River Watershed | collected 2017-08-16
CCTGCCCCCAGCTCAGGCTCAACACCGATTCGGGATTGGCGCGGGTGGAGCTGAGCGGGGTCGAAGCGGGTTTGAGCTCAAGCCGCAAGGGCAAGTTTTGCGAACTCAGCTTATCCAACGGTGGCGGCAATTTGGACGACAAGCCCATGCCTTGTGAAGTGAGCAATGCACTGAGTCGGCCATCGCGAAGGCTCAGACCCAAATCAAAACGGGTGGAACCATCGAGCTGTTCGGCAAGACGGGCCAATGGAGCGAGTTGCTTTTGGCCACGCAGACCGGCTGCGGTGGCGATGCCAGAAATTTTGAGGGTTGAGGGTTTGGTCGCATCAGCTAGCGCCTGAGCGGTGAAGGCCAAGCCGCCCTCGATGCGCAATTCACCACCCAAGCCTGTGGCTCTGGCACCAGGCACTTGAATGCGCGACTCGCTGAACAGCACATCGCCGCTGACCTGACTGAGTTCAGGTAAAGAAGGGCTCCAGCGCACATTGGCTTTATCCAGCATCAACTTGCCAGCGACGGTGGTGCGGTCCAGGTTGTCCAAGGGAATGCGCAAACCCAAATCCACCGCGGTGCGACCCGTGGCCGTGGTGTCGTTGAAGGCGTCACTGAGCAACCCCGACAGAGGGCTTTGGCGAACCACACTCAACATGCCCGAGAGGTCGGCTTGTCCTTGAGCTGAAACCTCAACCACAGCACGGTTGAGGTCGGCAATGCGTGCTTCTATGCCCTTCCAGCTCAGGCCCGACGGGCCTTGCGCCTTGGCCGAAGCATTTCGCACCGCCATCGACAAGCCCTTGAATTCCAGATCCCCCTGCAGGTTCATCAAAGCCGGCCACTGCAAGGCCTGACCTTTGATCTCGGGCACATAGTGATACAAGACATCGTTGAGCTTGGCTTTGATCTCGAAAATTTCATCCTTGCTGCGTTCAAAGGGGAAACGGTCCAGATCGCCTTTGACCTCCAGCTTGGCTTGGGGCACTTTGCCCGAACGAACCGATTGCTGAACGTAGCGGATCACATCGATGGGCAGGGTCTGCGGCAAGTAGCGATAAACCCTTTGCGCCTGAGCATCATGGATGTCGGCGGTCAACTGCAAACGCCCCAATTGGCTGGTGGCCGCATCGCGCGCCCAAACCCCTTTGACGTTGGCTTTAAGGTCACGGTTGGAAAGTTGCGAGGGCAAGAGCTCCACTTCGATGTCCTTGCCCTTGAGACGCCAGCGAACCCCCAGCTTGGCCGAATCGATGGGCACCCTGGACTCGGCAAGCACACCCGGCAAATTCATTTCGCCTTGATGAATCTCTAGCGCAAGCTGACCTTGACCCTCTTCAATGAACAAATCACCACTGGCCGAGCGCACGCCTGGAATCCAAGGCAATCCGGCCAGTCCACCCTCAACGGCTGACCAGCGCAATTGGCTGCCAGAGGCCTTGATCGACAACTTGGGGGGCTGATCGGCTTGGGTCGTTCGCCAAGACAGCGTCAAGCCCTTGATCATCCCATCGGCTTCGAGTTTGTCGAGGACTTTGATCGCGTTGGCGCGCAAGTCCAAACCATGGGCCAGCCTTGAGACCACAGAAAGGTCCACCTGGGCCGCCTGCACCGAAACCTCTTCGATGGACTGGTCGGCCGCTTGACGCCAGTTCAGCGACAGTGCCGTCTTGGGCCAGGCTTGGCCTTTGCCCAATTCAAATTGCAGGTCGGTGGTTTGCAAAGACTGGTTCAAACCGCTTTGGTCTTGCGAAAAATTCACCCGGCCCTGAACCTCATGAAGGCTCAAATTGCGATGTTTAGCTGGCCAATCCAAATTCAGGGTGGGGATGTTCACATCGACGTCAGCGCGCCTGAGCACTGCTGCCTCCACCGTCAGCCAAGCACGCATGGCGGCGCGGGCCTCGATGTTCAGTGGCAAATTCGGCAGGGCGCGCTCAAGCATGGGCTGCAAAGACAGCTCAGAGGCCTCCACATACAAATCCCCATTCCAGGTTGAGGGGTCGGCTGCGCGTCCTGTGAATAAGGGCTCTTTGAAACGGCCCACCACTTGGAAGCGTTCGCCCATTTCAGATCGGGCGGGCGTCGCCCTCAGACTCACCCGGTGCTGGAACAGGCCATTGCTCATTTCCACATCGAGTGCGTTGAGCCATTCTTCGGGCTCATGCCCTGCTTCGACCCACCACAGCTGACCTTGACGCAAATGCAGGCGCGGTTGGTTGAACAGCCAATTGGTCAGGGGATTGTTGTTGCGGTCTTCTGAGGCCATGGGCAAGCTGGCCAGCGTCCAACGGCCTTGCTCATCTCTGCCCAGATCGACCGACAGGCCATTGAGCAAGAGGTGATCCACTCCCAACGACAAGGCAGAGCGGGCACTGAAAGTGGCCTCAGATTGGGGCAAGGACAAAACCACCCGCCCTTGTGGCGAGGTGAGGGTCAAACCTTCAATGGTCACTGTGCCCCACAAGCCGTGCGACTCAACCTGCAAGGAAGCGATCTCTAACTTCAGGCCAATTCGCTGGCTGATCCACTGCGCCAGGTCATCTTTCCAAAGACCGATGCGGGGCACAATCCAGAAATGGAGCACCAATGCCATGAGCAAGAGCAAAGCCCAAAACGCCAGCGTTGCACGCCACAGCCATTTGGCACCCGAATCGACCCATAGCCACACGCGGCTTGTTGGCTGGGGATTTGAAGGAGGAGCCGTGGATTCCATGAGGTCAGAAGAATTGATGAGATTATCGCCTTCGCCTTGGAGATCGATGCATGAACGCTGGAGATAAACCGGTCAATTCATCAGAAACAGCCGCCTCTGTGGGAGTGGTCAACGCCTTGGCGTCCCACGCCAGAACGGTGGTGCGCATCCGTCGTCGCTATGCCAACTGGCTTGAGGCCCTGCCGCCGGGGCCGCCCACCCGCGCCAGCTTGGCTCAGGCCTTTGAGCAATTGGGCAGTGATTGGCCCAAGTTGGCCGATCGCCTTCGGGTTTTGCGCCAACTGTGCTTTGAACGACTGGTGGTGCTCGACTGCGAGCACCATTGCGACTTGAAGGTGGTGACGCATGGCATGACCGCCTTGGCTGAACTTTGCCTTCAGCAAGCGCTCAACCATGCCTGGGATGAGTGGCAAGAGGTGCATGGCACACCCAGAACCGCATCGGGAGAAGCCGCACGCATGTGGATCATGGGCATGGGCAAGCTCGGTGCGAACGAGCTCAATGTGTCCAGCGACATCGACTTGGTTTATGTGCATGATGAAGACGGGCAAACCGATGGCCCGCGCGTCATCGACAACTCGGCCTTTTTTGCCAAGCTGGCCCGCTCCATTCAACAACTCATTGGCGAGACCACCGAGCATGGCTTTGTGTTCAGGGTGGACTTGGCGCTGCGACCCAACGGCCTATCCGGCCCAGTGACCGTGTCTGGTGATGCGCTGGAAACCTATTTTTTGGTTCAGGGTCGCGAGTGGGAGCGCTTTGCCTGGCTCAAAGCGCGATGTGTGGCCTGCACCGTGGCCAACGACGAGGGGCAGTTGCTCTATGCCGGCATCACTCCTTTTGTGTATCGGCGGCACCTGGACTACAACGTCTTTGAGTCTTTGCGTCAGTTGCACCGTCAGATTCTCCAGCAAGCGATCCGCACCACGGTGGGCAGCGCACACCGCAGCCATCGCGCCACCGACGTCAAGCTCGGGCGTGGCGGCATCCGCGAAATCGAATTCATCGTCCAGTTGTTGCAAGTCGTGCGGGCTGGCCGTTTTCCTGAACTGCGCGATCAGCAAACCTTGTCTGCGCTGACCCGCCTGAGCCATGCTCAGCTCATGCCGCAAGCCACCGCAGAGGCCTTGCAACAAGCCTATGTGTTTTTGCGCCACGTTGAGCATCGGATTCAATACCTGGATGATCAGCAAACCCATGCTTTGCCCACCGACGACGCGGATCGCTTGTGGCTGGCGCAAACCTTGGGGTTTGACCATCTGAATGAATTTCATCAGACCCTAGACGCCCATCGCGACGTGGTTTCTCGCGAGTTCGATGTCTTGCTCGGACAAGGCGATGCGGCAGAACCCGACACTGCCACACAATTGGCGGCATCGAGCGGCAAAGCGCAAAGCGACGACCCATGGCTTCAAGCGGGCGAACCACTGGCCGCGCACTACCAAGCCTTGCTGGAGCATCCGCACCGAAGGGCATTGCGAGATCAAGCACAAGTGCGTTTGCAGCAACTGCTGCAACAGGTGCTGGCCTGGCACCAAAAAGGCGAGTGCGGCACAGAGGCCGTCACGCGCTGGCTGGATTGGCTGCCCGTGCTGTTTCGCCGCGACTCCTATTTGGCCTTGCTCATCGAAAGACCCGGCGTCAATCGGCACCTGCTGGATTTGTTGGGCGCCGCACGGTGGGTGGGGCGATACCTCAGCCGCCACCCAGAGGTGATCGACGAGCTGGCCTTGCCCGATGCCCGAAACGGCCGGGTCAATGGGGCCCAACTTCAGTCCATCCTCAATCAGCGGCGTGAGGCCCTCAAACAGGCCAATCACGATCACGAAGAGGACTTGCTCAACTTGCTCAGGCGGGCACACCACAGCGAGGTCTTTCTCACGCTTGCGCGCGATGTGGCTGGCCATCTGAGCGTGGAGCAAGTGGCCGATGACCTCAGCCAACTTGCCGATGCCCTCCTGGACTTGAGCGTGCGCTGGGTGTGGGACCTCATGCCGCAAAAGCATTGCGCGGTGCCGCAGTTGGGCATCATGGCCTACGGCAAGCTGGGGGGCAAAGAGCTGGGCTATGGCGGCGACTTGGACTTGGTCTTTGTGTACGACGACGATCATCCGCAGGCCTCTGACCTTTATGCGCGATTTGTCCGCAAGTTGGTGAATTGGCTGACCGTCAAAACCGAAGAGGGCGACCTCTACGAAATCGACACAGCCTTGCGGCCCAATGGCAATTCAGGCCTGCTGGTGAGTGCGCTCAGCGCCTTCATCGACTACCAAACCCAACGCGGCAGCAACACCGCCTGGACTTGGGAGCACCAGGCCATGACGCGCGCACGCTGCTGTTGGGGCAGTGACAAGCTCAACCAAGATTTGGAATCGGTTCGGGTCCAGGTGATCACCGCAGATCGCGACCCTGAGCAATTGGCGCAAGAGATTCGCGCCATGCGTCACAAGCTGGCGCAAGCGCGGCTCGCACCACCCGATCGTTTTGACCTCAAACACAGCAGCGGTGGAATGATCGATGTGGAATTCGTGGTGCAACATCTGGTGCTGCTGCATGCCAAACAACACCCTGCATTGCGGGGCAATGTGGGCAACATCGCTTTGCTGATCAGGGCCGAAGAAGAAGGCTTGCTTCCCAATGGTGTGGGCAAAGCCGCTGCCGATGCCTATCGCCAATTGCGGCATCGCCAGCATCAGGCAAGATTGAACGAGGAGTCCACACAGGTGCCCGCTCACGAACTCAAGCCCGAACGCGAAGCCATTGAACGGCTGTGGCAAGTGGTCTTGGGTGAGCGGTCAAGCTGAGCCTGCCATTTCTGCACTGGAATGCACCCGCACATGAGGTGCAGCCCTGTCGCTTCACGACTGTCGGATGCGCTTGACCAGCTCAGTCGTGGAATAACCTGAAACAAAAGGAATGGCCAAGGCCTTGCCGCCTTGAGACCGCACCCACTGGGCTTCTTCGAGCACATCCATGTTGTAGTCGCCGCCTTTGACGAGGATGTCGGGCCGCACACGCTGAATCAGCGACAAAGGAGTGTCTTGGTCAAACCAGGTCACGATGCTCACAGATGCCTGTGAGGCCATCACCCAAGCCCTGTCCATCAAGGTGTTCAAAGGACGGTCATCGCCTTTGCCCAAGCGCTTGACCGATGCATCGGTGTTGAGTGCGACCACGAGTGAGGCGCCCAGTGCGCGCGCCTGCGCAAGGTAGGTGACATGACCGCGATGCAACACATCAAAAACCCCGTTGGTGAACACCACAGGGCCTTGTTGGCGCAACTGGGCAATGGCCGTCTCAATGCGATCCGGATCGATGAGGTGATTGGCAAATTCGGGCTGGGCATGGTCTTGCATGCACGCATTGTGTCCCATGCCGCCCACCGATTGCGGTTGTTGGGTTCAGGCCAAAGGGTTGGCGCTGCGCCAGCGCTCAACGTGGATGCCGAGGTCTTTGAGGTCCGAGAGGATCATCACGCCAGGCACTTCTCGGCGATGCAAGATGCCACTGCGGCCACCCGCCCATATTTCCACGCCGGGTTGCAGTTGGGCGCGCAGTTCAGCCAAGCCATCGAGCACCTGATTGGGGTTGAAGGCCAAACTGAAACTCAGTGCAATCACTTGGGCCTGATGGGCTTGAGCCGCCATGACGATGTCGCGAATGGGCGTTTGCACGCCCAAGGACACGCAAGTGCACCCATACAAGCTCAACAAGGCTTCGACCATGAGCAAACCCAATCCGTGCTGCTCTTGCGGGAACGTGGTCAGCAGCACGCGGGGGCGATTGCGAACCGAAGGTTGAGGCAATTGATTGATGGCCTGGCGCAACAAGGTTTGAACCGTCTCACTGTAGAGGTGTTCTTCAAACACCTGCAATTCGCCTCGCATCCAACCGTCGCCCACCATGGTGTTGAGCGGTGCAATCACATTCATCACAAAGTGGCTCAGGCCCTGGGCCGAATAAGCCTGGCCGAGCAATCGGCGCAAGTCTTCGTCGTCGTGCTTGCGAATGGCGTCGTACAAAGGCTTGACCAGCGAATGGGGATCTTGATCGATCTCGTCAATGGTGGTGGGCGGTGGCGTTTGGCCCATGCACAAACGGTGCAGTTCTTCAATCGGCAAGCCCACGACCCTCCCTGGCCTGTGACCAAGGTCCAGCAACCGCTTGATGGCTCTGAGCTTTTCAACTTGCTCCAGTGGGTAGGCACGTTCGTCGTTCTGATCCCTGGATGGGGTCGGAAAGCCATATCGCCTTTCCCACGCGCGCAGGGTGTCCTTGCCAATGCCGGTGTCTCTTTCGACGGCGGCGATCGACAACAGGATGGGCCTGTCTTCTGAACGAACGTTCATGGCTGGAATTCACCCTCAATAACAAGGACATGCGGCTTGTCATGGACAAAACCGCAAGAGGTGTTCATCATCGGGCAAAACAAAAACCTCAGCGATTTGTGTGCTTTGACAAAAAATCCCTGTTTACCCGAGGAATAGACCCATGCTTTTCATTGCCTCCTTGCTGACTGCAGCCACCATGACCCTGGTCAATGGCCCAGCCTTGGCGCAATCGTCCAGCACACCTGCAGCCGCCTCTTCCACCTCAACGAATGCCACTACGACTTGTCCAGCTGTGTTGCAGCACACGGCTTTGCGCTTGCAAGATGAGAAACCGCAAAACCTTTGCCAATACGCCGGTCAGGTCGTGTTGGTGGTCAACACCGCCAGTTACTGTGGCTTCACGCCTCAATACGCCGACCTAGAAAAACTGTACGCCCAGTACAAGGGGCGGGGCTTGGTCGTCCTGGGCTTTCCGTCCAACGACTTTGCTCAAGAGCCCGGAGCCAACGACAAGATCGCCGACTTTTGTGAAAACACCTACGGCGTGAAGTTCCCCATGTTCAGCAAGACCAGCGTGCGGGGTGAAAGCGCGTCACCCCTGTTCAAGCAATTGACCCAACGCTCGGGCACCAGCCCCAAGTGGAATTTCTACAAATACCTGATCAACCGCGACGGAACGCAAGTGCTGGCCTTCAACAGCATGACCAACCCCAGCGATGCCCGCATGGCGCAAGCCGTCGAGCAATTTCTGAAACAAACCCCCAAAGGACATTGACATGATGCCTCGCGTTGCCGTTGTCGGGTCTGGCATTTCTCGCCTGAGCGCTGCCCACGCACTCCAAGGACAAGCCCACATCACCTTGTTCGAGGCCGATCACCGCCTCGGCGGTCACACGAACACGGTGGACGTCACCTTGCCTGGACGCCATGGCCTGGTCACGCACGGTGTGGACACCGGGTTTTTGGTGTTCAACGAAAAAACCTATCCCGGTCTGGTGGCCTTGTTCGAGACCTTGAACATCGCCACGGCGGCTTCAGACATGTCTTTTTCGGCGCAAGTGCCTTTGCCCAACGGTAGGCGACTCGAATGGAATGGGGCCAACCTGGACTCGGTGTTCGCCCAAAGGCGCAATCTGCTGAGCCCTCGTTTTTGGGGGATGCTCAGGGACATCATGCGCTTTAACCGCCTGACCACCGAGATGGCCGGGCGCGACCAAGACCATGAGTGGCTGATCCCTTTGTCGCGCTTTCTTGAAAAGCACCGCTTCGGCAATGCCTTCATCGACCATTACCTCTTGCCCATGCTGGGTTGCATTTGGAGTTGCCCCACCCAGCAGATGCTGGAATTTCCGGTGGCAACGCTGATTCGCTTTTGTCACAACCACGGTTTGTTGCAAGTTGAAAACCGACCCCAGTGGTACACCGTTCAAGGCGGTGCCAAGCACTACGTCCAAGCCATCGCCAAAAACCTGGACGAGGTGAGGCTGTCCACTCCGGTCTTGCGCATTGACCGTGATGCCGGTGGCGTGACCCTCTACACCGCAAAGGGCAGTGAGCGTTTCGATCAGGTGGTGATCGCCACGCATGCCGATCAAGCACTCCAGATGTTGGGCGACCCCAGCGAGACCGAGCAACGTCTTTTGGGGGCCATTCGCTTTGAGCGCAATCGCGCCGTGCTGCACACCGACATCACCCTCATGCCTCGTTCGCGCAAGGCCTGGGCGGCTTGGAATTACGAACGGGCCGGCGTTGAACGCGATGCCAGTTCGGTCTGCCTGCATTACTGGCTCAACCGTTTGCAGCCCTTGCCATTCACGCCAGAGGTCATCGTCAGCCTCAACCCGATTCGCCAACCCGCTCCGAATTTGGTGCTGGCCGAAATCGATTACGAGCATCCGATTTTTGACGTGGCCGCCATTCAAGCCCAAACCCAGTTGCATTGGCTGCGCAGTCAACCGCGCACCCACTTTGCGGGCGCATGGATGGGCTATGGCTTTCACGAAGACGGCTTGCAATCGGGCTTTGAAGCCGCCAATGGGGTCTTGGCCTCTATGCGCCGCCGATGGGCGGTGGCTGCGGCATGAGTCAGAGCACCGCTCAACTGGGCGAGGGCGAAGTTCGCCATGCCCGCATGCGTCCGCAGGCACACGCCTTCTCATACCCGACTTTTTTCATGTGGCTGCCCATGCGCAGGCTGAATCAGTCCAAGGATTGGGGGCTGCCGGTCAATCGCTGGGGCTGGGTGTCGTTTCACGATGCCGACCACGGTGATGGTCGCGGCCCTGACGAAGGCGGCGCACTGGCTTGGCTGCAAGATTTGTTGCGCCAGCACCAGATCCACGACGCCACTGGAGAAATTTGGCTGCATTGTTATCCCAGGGTGTTGGGCTATGCCTTCAAGCCCGTGAGTTTTTGGCATTGCCATTCACCCGATGGTGCCTTGCGCGCCATCGTGGTGGAGGTCAACAACACCTTTGGTGAACGCCATTGCTATGTTTTGGATCGCCCGCAACTTGGGCAAACGCTGATGGCCGACAAACACTTTCATGTCTCGCCTTTTTGCGAGGTCAAGGGCCATTACCGCTTTCGCTTCATGCGCAGCCACGCGCGAGATCCCGAGCGCATGGTGGTGCGCATTGAACATGGTGACGAAGAAGGCTTGCTTCTGCTCACCAGTGTCAGCGGCAGCTTGCACGACATGACCCCATCCAGCTTGCGCCGCATGCTGTGGCGTTTCCCCTTGCTCAGCCTCGGAGTGATTGCCCGAATTCACTGGCAAGCGCTTCAGCTTTGGCTCAAGCGAGTGCCGTTTTTCAGCAAACCCCCCGCCCCCCTTGAAACCGCCACGATGGCCAGACCCGAATCCCCATCCATGCTGCCCACTCAACCTGAATGGAGACGTTCTGCATGAGCACATCCACCCACAGCTCCCTTGTTCCCGAGGCGGCTCCACGATCTGCGCGACGCGCACTCAAACTCATGGCCCGCTTGCCCAAAGGCCAGCTTCGCCTCGTGTTGCCCACAGGTCAGACCTTTCACTTGGGTCAGATGAATGGCCCCACCGCTTCGATCCGCATCCAAGAGTGGGCCGTCTTTGACATGATCATCTCCAGCGGCGATGTCGGTTTTGCCGAGGCTTTTCGCCGAGGCTGGTGGGACACCAACGACCTCACAGGATTGTTGCGATTGGCGCTGGTGAACCGCCGCCACCTTGAAGACCTCATTCACGGGCATTGGCTGGGCAATTTGCTCAATCGCGTTCAACATTGGATGCGCCGCAACACCAAGGCCAACAGCAAACGCAACATCCAAGCCCATTACGATTTGGGTAATGCGTTCTACAGCTTGTGGCTGGACGAAACCATGATGTACTCGGCCGCGCATTTTGATGGCGACTTGAACCGCCCCCTGGCTCAGGCACAGACCCTCAAGATCGAACGCGCCTTGAAGCAAGCTGGGGTCAGCGCCGGTTCACGCGTGCTGGAGATCGGCTGCGGCTGGGGAGGATTGGCCGAGGTGGCGACGCGTGATTTCGACGCACAGGTGGTGGGCGTCACGCTCAGCCCCGCTCAATTGACTTACGCCCAAGAGCGCTTGCAAAAGCAGGGGCTTGAGGCTGATTTGCGCTTGCAAGACTATCGCGACATTCACGACGGTCCATTTGATGCCGTGTGCTCCATAGAAATGTTTGAAGCCGTGGGACAAGCCTACTGGCCCACCTATTTCAAAACCCTATCCAACTTGTTGGCCACGGGTGGCAAAGCGTGCATTCAGACCATCACCATCGATGACGCTTTGTTCGAGCGCTATTTGCAGGGCACTGATTTCATTCAACAGTACATCTTTCCCGGTGGATGCTTGCCCTCGCCGAGCGAATTTCGAAGTCAAGCCAAAGCGGCCGGTTTGAGCGTGGTCGACGAATTCAGCCTGCGCTTGGATTACGCTGAAACCCTCAGGCGTTGGCACAGCGCATTCAATGCGAAAAAAGGGCAGGTGCTGGGCATGGGCTTTGATGAGGTGTTCATCCGCACCTGGCAGTTCTACCTGAGCTATTGCGAAGCTGGTTTTGAAGAAGCCAGCACCGACGTGATTCAGTTCACGCTGGTCAAAGACTGAAATCCTGTACTGAAGATTCATCCCATGCCTTTGAATGCTCCACTTGTGGAATGGCGCGACAAACCCGTGTGGGTGGTCGGCGCATCCAGCGGCATAGGTCAGGCCTTGGCGAGTCGTCTGCATGCGCTGGGGGCCAAGGTCACCGTGTCGGCTCGCAAAGTCCAAGCCTTGCAAGACTTCGTCAGCGCCCATCCGGGTGCACAAGCTCTGCCGGTCGATGTCAGCGACAGGCAAGCGCTCAAGGCATGCGCAACCCAGCTCCAAGCGACTCAGGGTTTGCTGCGGGTGATTTTTTGCGCCGGGCACTACCTTCCTCAGCGAGCGACGGCCATCGATGCCGAGGAAATTCACCAACACATGCGCATCAACTACACCGGCGCAGTTCATTTGATCGAAGCCGTCTTGCCCGCTTTGCTTACCCAAAAAGAAGGGCACATCAGCTTGGTCTCCAGCGTGGCGGGCTTCAGGGGTTTACCCAAAAGCTTGGCCTATGGCCCGAGCAAGGCGGCACTCACGCATCTGGCTGAAGTGCTTTATCTCGACCTCAAAGACCAGGGCATTGGCGTGAGCGTGGTCCATCCCGGCTTTGTTCGCACGCCGCTCACCTCGCAAAATGATTTTGAGATGCCCGCCCTGATCGAGCCTGAAGAGGCCGCACAAGCCATGATCGATCAATGGCGCAAGGGCGTGTTCGAATTGCACTTCCCCAAGCGATTCACCCTTGTGATGAAGTTGCTTCGCGTCTTGCCTTACCGAATCTACATGCCCCTGGCCAGTCGACTGACCCGATCATGACCCCACCTCTTGAACCATTTGCTGTTGCCGTGCCTCACGAACGCATCCAGGCGCTGGTGGTTTTTTTCGAGCACCTCACGCCGCAAAGCCTGAACGAGTTGGGCCAGCACTACACCAATGAGGTGCATTTCCGCGACCCTTTCAACGATGTTCATGGCTTGGCCAAGATGCATCACATCTTCAGCCACATGTTTGATGGATTGTTGGAACCCCGCTTTGTGGTCAAGCACTGGGCGGCACAGGGCAGTACGCTTTACCTCTCCTGGGACTTTCATTTTTCGGTGAAGGTCTTAGGACGAATCCGTTCTCAGCGCATCGAAGGCATGAGTGAGTGCCGATGGACTCAAACCCCTCAGGGTGAATGGCGGGTTCAAGCCCATTTGGACCATTGGGATTCGGCGACTCAGGTCTATGCCCAGTTGCCGGTTGTGGGCGGCCTGATCCGATGGTTCAGAAAGCGACTTTCAGCCGAGTGAAGGCGAGTTCGTGGACAAGGCGAGAACCTCAGTTTGACCCTGACCATTTGATGGTTGCGCTGCAGCAGTTACAGCACTGGGCAGATTGAGGCTTTAGGCCGTGGGCAAGGTGTCGGCAAAGCTGGGGCGGGTCATCAGCTTGTCTTGCAGGCGTTTGAGTGCTGGGCGAGTCTTGTCCCATTGCAACCCGGGAAAGCGGAAATCCAAATAGCCGGTGGCACAAATCACCGCGATGTCGGCCAAGGACACATGGTTGCCAAAGCAAAACGGTTTGTCGCCCAGGCCTCGCTCCATGGCGTCGAGTGAAGCGTTGACCTTGGACATTTGCCTATCGATCCAGGCTTGGCTGCGCTCACTGTCTTTGCGGTGGGGCCAATTGGCTTCGAGTCGAGCCAAGATGCTGGCGTCAAGCAAGCCATCGGCCAGCGCCTCCCATGTTTTGACTTCGGCCCGTTCGCGCCCACTGGTGGGAATGAGCTTGCCCACTGGGGACAAAGCATCGAGGTATTCGACGATCACACGGGAGTCGAACAAGGCTTCACCACCTTCCATCACCAAGCAAGGAACCTTACCGAGGGGATTGGATTGCTGGATGGTGGTGTCTGCTGCCCAGACATCTTCAGTGACGAAGGTGTAGTCGAGTTTTTTCTCGGACATGACGATGCGGACTTTGCGCACGTACGGGCTGGTGATCGCTCCAATGAGTTTCATGTGTGAATTTCCTGTTACTCCTAAATTCATTCTATCGATGACATGACCCGCTTAACGTTTTGGCCCTAAGGCATAACCCCTAAAATTCACGCCATGGAAAACCTTTCAGTTACAGCCCTATCCCCGCTCGATGGCCGTTATGTCGGCAAGTTGAACGCTTTGCGGCCCATCATGAGCGAACAGGGCTACTTGCACCGTCGGGTGCAAGTTGAAGTCACCTGGCTCATCGCCTTGAGCGATTTGGGTCTTGCGCAATTCCCACCCTTGTCTGCCGAAGGCCGCACTCACCTTTTGAGGCTGGTGAGTGGCTTTGACACCCAAGCCGCCAATGCGATCAAAGCCATTGAAGCGACCACCAATCACGATGTGAAGGCTGTCGAGTACTGGATCAAAGCCCGTTGTCAGTCCGAAGACCTCTCAGGCCCAGTCCGTCAAGAGCTGGCCGCTTGCTTGGAGTTCATCCACTTTGCCTGCACCAGCGAAGACATCAACAACACCAGCCATGCCTTGCAA
>JACCDO010116230.1_pt1 | contig 13647 bp, 13 predicted proteins | sample 7446101 | NCBI WGS metagenome assembly JACCDO01 (sample SAMN15323440, study PRJNA562643) | freshwater metagenome | isolation source: river surface water | place: USA:Blue River Watershed | collected 2017-08-16
AGCAATATTACAAATTCCGATGAAGCTTTCCAGTCGTATATGATTATTGCGATTATATTTATCATCCTTGTAATATTTATCGCATACATGATTTATCTAAGCAAGTTAGAAACAAAAGAATGCGATTATATGAATTCCTTATATCCCAGCGTAAACGGAAACATTAGGCCTATTTCTGCGAATGATCCCGACTGTAGCGGCAACCTTTTTGATTACTATGTTAAAACCGCATATAATGCTTGTTCGGGCGGCTCTTATAAAAACGATTTCGTAAATATTTGTAATTTAAAGGCAGTAATTAAACAAGGTGTCAGGTGTTTAGACTTTGAAGTATACTCCGTTGACAATCAACCCGTCGTCGCTACTTCCACAGTCGACAGTTATTTCATTAAAGAGACGTTTAATTCCGTTGATTTTAGCAGTGTAATGGAGACAATCCGTAGCTACGCATTTTCCGGAGGAACCGCACCGAATCCAACAGACCCTATCATTGTTCACTTAAGAATTAAGAGCAATAACCAGGAAATGTATTCTAATTTAGCTTCTATTTTAAAATCGTATGATGATATCTTGCTTGGAATGGATTATAGTTTTGAAAATAGTGGTCATAATTTAGGAAGTGTTCCCTTAATAACATTTAGGAACAAGGTGATTATAGTCGTTGATAAAATAAACAACTCATTTTTACAGAATCAGGCGTTCCTAGAATACGTAAATATAACGAGCAACTCGATCTTTATGAGAAGTTATACAAATTATGATATTGTAAATAACCCCGACACTCAGGAATTAACAGAGTATAACAAGACGGGTATGACAATTGTGTTCCCAGACGTAGGTATCGATCCTACAAATCCAAGCGGAATGCTTGCTAGAGCGTATGGATGTAATTTTGTCGCAATGCGTTATCAATTGGTCGACAACTTTTTAATGGAAAATGCCGAGTTTTTCGATAGATGTGGTTACGCATTTTGTTTGAAACCCGCGGATTTGAGATACCAACCAGTTACTATTCCGGCACCCACGCCACAAAATCCTGCGTATTCATATGCTACGCGGACAACCTCAACCGACTATTATAGTTTTAAATCTTAAGAAGAGTGCTCTTCTAAAATAAAATTTAAAATTATAAATTATTTAGTTCAAATTACATGTTTCTAATTACAAATTGCCCACTTGAAGATTTAAATCTATTTAGTATATAATACCGCGGAATGACAACAAAAAAGACCTGTAAAGGATTAAAATTCGAAGATTGTGAATTGGCGATTCTTCGTATGGCAGTTGATAAAGCAGAAGAGAAAATAGCTAGACGTGTTGTTCAATCAGACGATATCAAAAGAATTATTAAGATCGTGGAAGATTTTATTAAGCGAAAGGCCTTAATTTGTTATGGAGGTACGGCAATTAATAATATATTACCAGCTGACGATCAGTTCTATAATAAGGAGGTGGAAATTCCCGATTACGACTTTTTCGCGGTAAATGCGTTGGCCGACGCAAAAGAGTTGGCGGATGTTTATTATAAACAGGGGTTTACAGACGTGGAGGCAAAGGCAGGTCAACATCACGGGACATATAAGGTGTTCGTTAATTATATTCCGGTTGCTGATATAACCATGTTACCCAAGGGCATTTATAATGCGTTGAAAAAGGACGCGATTCGCGTGGGGGGAATTTTATACACACCGCCCAACTATTTAAGAATGTCGATGTATTTAGAGCTCTCGCGCCCCGCAGGAGATACGAGTAGGTGGGAGAAAGTTATGAAACGTCTCTCGCTGCTAAATAAACATTATCCAATTACAGATTTGAATTGTAACATGGTTGATTTTCAACGAGAAATGGAAGACAGAACAGATGAAGACCTTATTTATGATACAGTCAGAAACACATTTATAAATCAAGGTGTCGTGTTTTTTGGCGGATACGCCATGTCTCTCTATTCGCGTTACATGCCAGGCAACGTTAAACAGAAATTGGAAAAGATTGCGGATTTTGATGTGTTATCCAATGACCCCGAAACAACTGCCGAAATTGTGAAGGAGCGTTTAAAGGATATTGGCGTCAATAATGTTAAAATCAAAAAGCGGGACCCGGTTGGAGAAGTAATCCCGGTTCATTATGAAATTTGCGTTGGAAAGGATACAGTCGCCATGATCTACAAACCGATTGCGTGCCATAGTTACAACGTTATTACCATATCTGGACAAAAGGTCAAAATAGCAACAATCGACACTATGTTGAGTTTCTATTTGGCATTTTTATATGCGGATCGCCCTTACTATAACCATTTCCTAGACAGAATATTATGCATGTCGAGTTTTCTCTTTGATGTGCAACAAAAGAATAGATTGGAACAAAAGGGACTGCTCACTAGATTCAGTATCACGTGCTATGGACACCAAGAATCAGTCGAAGAAATGCGCGCCGACAAGGCAGCAAAATATAAGGAATTAAAAGAGAAAAACGACAAGGTATTGTTAGAAGAGTGGTTTTTAAACTATAAACCAGATGATTTTAAAAATAAAAAATCAGATGATAATAAACCACCAAAAAAGAAGGTCAAAAAGGCCAAAACAATTAAGAGGAAGAAGAAGCTCGCTATTTATGGCGGCAAAACAAGACGCTCAAGGTAAACTATGGGCGGCAAACATCGCCGTAACAGTCATCTAGCTTATCTTGAAATGTGACTCGTCGATGTCTATTATACATTTTATATAAGAATACGATAGCCAATACAGCGAAAACCACAATTCCAATATAAATATATAGCGATTCTACTGAGAAATCGTCACCTCCACCGATAATATCGTTGGAAATGTCGTTAATTGTGAATTCAGAACTAGTTATATCAATATTGTCCATTTTTATAGAAGAATATTAATGCTTAATTATTCTAACTTATAAACACCGATTTTCTAATACGATTAAAAAAATGTCATATAATATTTTTGCTAAACTCTTGTAAAGTATACTGTCCTTAACCTCTGTTGGTATCTTCTTATTTATCAAAACTATCGCATAAACAATATATAGTATCAGTTTCTCTATTAGAATCTTGATGTAATTACACCCGCTATTAAAAATATTCCAGTCGTTAACATAGCTGCACATTTGGGTATTGGATTGTTTTATATAAAAAGAATGAATGTCTAACAACCCGGACAGCACCCGATGATAATTTGATTTCTCGTTTTTCACATTGATAAGATTACTTATCTTGTCATAACCAAAGAGGTCCATGTAAAGAATTTTCTTGTTTTGCTCATTTGCGAAAATAAAAGGGTTCATTCCATCTATATATTTGTTTTTGTATAACACATTACCGTCTATTAAAAATGGAATATAGGATGACTTTATTATGGTATTCAAAATGTCATCTATGTCTGTATATTTACACTTTACCGGCTTTGTGCCTTTTTTGATGTTATGATACGTAATAAAGAATTTTCCGTTTATTTTTTGGCAAATATCAGTCGGAATACTACTTCCTAAATGCCGCTTAAGCTGTTTAACGAGTTGTAGCTTGTATGATTTTCTAAAGTCAGCCGCAAGTATTTCATATAATTCAGTCATAAGGTGTAATCCATCAATATAATATAAGAATCCCACAATTGCGCCGACACTGCATCCAGATATTCGGTCTATTCTAATATATTTGCGCCTTTCCATTTCCTTTAAAAAGTATAGTGCGCCAACTAAATAACTGCCATTAAATGCGCCGCCATCCAAGATAAGGTCTATTACGATCGGCTCCTTAGTTTTTGTTATTTCCTCTGGCAAATTATCGATTAATTTTATAACGAAATCTTGAATCATTCAAACTAGTATATGGCAGTATTTACTATTTTACAATAAAACGAAATTTATTGTAAAATGGATAGTAGCATAATGAAATTTTTATGCGGTTTTTTTATTTTGCATCAATCGCTTCATAAAATCGTGTTCGTTTCTATTCTGAACGTAAATATTTATTATTTCAGCAGGTGAGTATAAATACTCACGGATCTTCTTCAGGTTAGCCTGATTAATCGGGCTATTGAATAGATTCTGATACATTTGAGATATTGTTGAATGACTTGCGTTTTTTAATTCGTGCGTTATATCGATTCTTCCAGGACGAGTCAATGCTGCGTCGAGCTTACGATAGTGGTTGGAGGAAATTATTAATATTCTACCAGGAGTCTCTCTAATTCCATCCCATAAATTAAGAATATCGTCGAGCGTGATTGGCGGCTCTGTAACCGGTGCGACTAGTTGTACGGTTGTTACTTCAGATGAATCGCGTCCCTTATTTGCAATGTCGCTTATTACAATATTTTCTGATGTGTCCTTCGCTTTTGCGCGCGATTTGTTTTTGCTACCACGTTCCAATACAACGTCACCTATACAATCAATATCTTCAAACACGATAATTTTCTTGTTGAATGACACGGAACCCTTTTCATTATAACTAGAATACGTGTTTTCAAAAAAGAAACCTTCCAGTTGTTTTTTGGTCTTTATAATTTTAAGTGGGATGACGACAAGGTGACGGTTTGTATATTTTGCGAGAGCCTTAATAAAGGAGGTTTTTCCTGTTCCCGGTGGGCCGTGCAGCCCAATCCCCAATGAGTATGGTATTCCCTTTTCATAATACCATTCTCGATTGTTTAAAAAATGGTCAATATGTGCCACGAGTTGTTGCTTTCCATCGAAAAACATATTTTGAAATGTCCGCGCACTTTCAAATACATCTTCCCGCCAACAACTTGTCAACCCTTCATCTGGTTTTGGTATGACACAATCTAAATTGTATATAAACCGTTTATTACTTCGAATTTCTCGAACAGATGACACGTATTTTTCAGTAATCTTATCAATATATGTTTTTAGATAACTAATCGAATGTACATATGAGTATATCTCATATGTCATTTTTACGGTTTTTGTATTTGATTTGTCCCTCTCGTCACCGGATGCTTCTTGTTCCGTTTCTACGCGCGCATAAATATTGTCCTCTAATTTAAACGATTTTCTTTGATCAACCATGAATATCTCGTGGGTTTTTCTTCTCTCTTCCTCATTAGACGTTGTCTGATAGGTGCTATATGTTTCTTTAATCTGGTAAATAGGAGCGAATTTATCAATATTAGAAATAATGTGGTTGGAAATCGCCTTGAACCTAGTGCTATATATGGCAGAAATATTTGGTGTCAAATTGTATGAGCACGTGGTGGAACATTTTTTCCCTTCAATAACAACACAATTTTTCTGAAAAAGACAACTTTTGAATGTTTCAACGCTGACATTTGAAAAAAACTCCATAATGTCATGTCTGCTTACATAATTTAATATATAACCATATATACCAATTACAATAGTTGATATAACTGCGTCATAGGTTGGATTGCCCGTTTTAAAACTATTGTACAGAGTTATTCTACTTATGTTTTCGTATGTAGACGCTAATATATTAATTAAACTCATATTTGTTTATGTTATATCATTATGTCTACGTATTTTTAAGTGAGTTTTTTACACATTTGTTGCTGCTAAAAAACGGCGAAGCGGTTCGTGATTTTGTTGAGCAAGTAATATAACAGACCAAACAGCGCACTTGTGAAAAGAAATCCGTTTATGTTCATATTACCGTCTGTCGAAAACAAGACAGGAAAATATCCGAATAACATTTTTCTAAAAAACGGCAATTGAAATAAAAAGTACATGACGGCGAGTAATAATGGCACCTGTATTTCGTTATACATATCGTCTAATGAATTGTTATCTTGTGCGTTTTTATTATAGTCGTTTATCATGTCCGATGTTTGCTCATAGTTTCTAATATAATCAGTATTGTCCTGTGGGGGTGGAACATAATTCGGCTGGACGTGTGGGTCATTACTGATTCCGATGGTGGACATTGAAATATCTCGTGATGGTAATTGAGTCGCGCCACTACGACTTGCGTTTTGAAGTCCGCTAACTATTTGGCTAATAGTCGCCTCGTCCAAGCTGCCATTTATTGTCTGATTTGCTGGTTGTTTTTGTGAAACCACTACATTTTCAGTCGCAGTCATAGAAATATTATTACTAACATTTCCCCCTCCCACTGGATCTGTTGGTAAGTCTAAGATACTTGTCGAATCGCTCATAATTAGTATAAAGAATGATTGATTATAATAATTACGCAAACCTTACTCGAAATCGATTATTTTCGAAGATGAGTCGCATTTTGTTGCTACATATGAATATTTTACACACTTGTCGCCATTTTTATAGATTTTATCCTTAATTTCTTCTAAATGCGGAGCGTGAAAAAGTAGACAGTCTTTATTCTTACAAATGGTTCTAAATAAAGAGGCTAGTCCGAAACCTAATAGAATAGACATTATAACTTTACCAGTTTCGGTATGAACAAATTTACCTAGATGCATTTCTATTGTTATATTACCGTGTTAAATTCTTTTTTCAAAACATATAAATTCACTAAAATACACTTATACTAAATCTTCCAAGTGTGCAAATGTCTAAGAATGTTATATTTTATTGAGCCTGTATTGGGATAGTGGATATAAGCGATTCATCGGTTGGACACTCTACTTGTTGTTCCTCATAATAGAAACAATTGTCGGCCTTATCCTTAATCATTACCTTTCCTACAGTTTCCGGGCTAGGATAAATATAAATCGTCTTCATTTCGGGTCCCAAAATATACACAAAAAAAAGACCAACGGCAAAACTAATAATAAAGGCCGGGATGGAAATATATTGTAACAACATGCTATAATATATTCAGATACAAAATTTAAGTTTCGTGGACAGTCCGCGACTAGAATTCCTTATTAGTCTTGTGTTTACGCCGATTTGTCTTCAGCGGTAACACTTCTAGACGGCTTTTTAATTAAATTTGGTTCTTCTTCCAGAGTATGCTCCTCTTCTGATTCGCTTGCGATAAGAGCGGTTTTTTTCTTGAAGATAACCTCGGTTCCAACGTTATATGACACAACCTTATCGGTGAAGCTAGAATACGACAATTTTTGAATACTGTATATGGTTTGAATGAGGTTACATGTGTTCGCATCTTCATTTCGCAATACAGTAGTTTCATTATACTTCAGACTTCTTAGTTTGTCCATGAGTGGTGTTAATATCGTTGTTTGTATAACAACCGCGTCATGAGCATATTGAACATTTCCTGTTTCATTCATTTTCTTAATACAATCCTTTATTCTATCGATCTGGACATAATAATCAGACAAGGCAGTATTCAATTCGGTTTTTATTTTATCATTGTCAACAATCGCATTGTAAGTTTCAAGATATATCTCATAAAAAGACGTGTAAAAGGAAATGTCATCCTTTAATGTCTCGAATCTAGCCAACGCATCTTCTGTAGTAATACACCCAAACAACAATTTATTTTTGTCGTTTATTACGGTGTTTTTGCGCTCGTTGATTTCATTTTGTATATTATTTAACAGATTTGGTAGCAAATCTACCTTGCCAATTTGAACGGTAATATCTAAATTGCACGGGTCCGCAATTATACCGCAAGTAGCCTTATATTGTCTATACGATTCTTCATTATCCGTTTCTTTAAAAAAGCTGGTTTTAAATCTAGTTCCTCCAGGTCGTTTACAGTTGATACATTTGGGCTTAAGTTTAAGAAATTCTGCTCGTTTCTCTCTGTTACTTAATGTCGAGTTGTTCATTATCTTCTTTTTATTTGCCATAATCTGTGTTTCATATTGTAGTTTGAGTTTAAAGTATTCATTTAACGTTTCTTTAACATCGTGTATTGTTTTCGCAGACGCCTCCATTATTATATATTATATCTTATAATTTTTTAGAGCACGCGTATTCTAAATTCGTTTGTTTCTAATAGGTTGATTTAGAATGTATCATATCGTATTCGCTTTCCCACGCAGGTAGTCCTGTTATAAGTTCTTGTTGTGCGGCCCGTTTAGCATGCTGAAAATTCTGGATTTTCGACAAAATATATTGCTGTTTTTCCTTGTTTTTTTGCTGTAGTTCGACCGGCGATAACTTACCTTTATATTTGTAAAGTAGAATTAATCCTAAAATAAGCAGGAACCCAATTAATAGACCAATATTAAAGACCATGTTATTAAATTTATCTCTAGCAATGTGACACTGTTTAAGTGTTTGATGTAAAAAATATTTTACTCCAGGTTCAGTTAGCGATGGTTTAGCAAGGTCGTCAAAATCCATAATAATTGTAGTTAAAATAATAAATTAATTTATACATATTATCTATATGGCTAATTCTTATTTAAATATTGTAACGTTTTTACTGACGACATTATTGTATTATTATTTTTTAAAACCCGGTCTTACGCTTGCGATATTAAACGATCCTGAACAGAAAAAAGAATATACTAGCAGTAGCCATATGTATTTAGCTATTTATTTATTATTAGTAATGGTTATTCAATTTATAGTAAACTCCTCTATCATTTCTTCAACATGTGGTGGAAATATAACTGAAAATATGGGTGCGGCGGGCATTTTTACATTTGTGCCTTGGACATTAATATTTGGTGTGTTGGTTGTAATTTTAACGGTTTATCCGGGATTTAAAACCGCCTTTTCAGATGTAGTGGGATATTATTGGATTTCCGGTGAGGCGAATACTGTTTTAACCGAATTATTAATTGACCCGAATATTCAAAAGAAAATAAATGCTGATTCTCAGTTAAGCACTCAGGCGCAAAAAGACGCCATGCAAAGTGCCGCCGACGCAATAATTAAAATATGTGGAAACACCTCTGTATTAATAAATCAAATATTCCCGTCCAATTTTGAATCTTACTGGACAATTTTAAATCCGTTGAAGAAACCTGAGTATCAAGATGACGCAAAGGGTAGCACGGCAAAATTGAAGGAGGACTTGTTTAGATTAGTGGTTACTAAAGATAATGTAGGTGAATCTATGTGGTATACATATACAGGCCTTTTGTTAACTGCGCTGGTTCAGCTTAAGATAACAACTCGCGGGTGTGTTTCGAATCCTAAAACCATGGAGCAAAATTATCAGAAGTTCTTGGCGTCTGAAGAAGCTGCGAAGAAGAAAAACAATCTTGCTACCAGCACTAGTTATACCATAACCACCTAAGTTATTCTATATGTAAAGAATTTAGAGCCTAATACGTGATATATATATTTATGAATACTGAAATTGAAGTTGAAGATTGGGAGGATTGGGGGAAATTAAATTGTGGTGGAATTACAAACATAATTTTAACGGTTCCTGATCCGGAACTGTTACAACAAATTGAAGAACGAACAATCTGTTGGAAAATGGAAGAGCGAAAGTTGGAAGAACGCAGATTAGTTGAAGAATCGGATCAGGAGTTGGTTCGTGAATTATTTGAAGATGCCTCAACTGTAAAGCTCGATAAAATTAGTCCCATTACAGTTACTCCCACAGCAAGCCCCACATCCTCTAGAATGAAAGATAAAAATGCGAAGAAAGGCAACAATCGCGTGGAGCACGAGCTGAAACAAAAAGCACATGCTAAGAAGGTCTTAGAATTTGCCATTAAACAACAAAAGGTCGCTGAAATATACGGGGAAGCATCTGAAACGGATAATTATGATGAATATGATGCCAAATTTTATTAATCGGATTTTCTATATTTTTGATACATAATACATAACGGCTAGATAACACATAATTCCTAAAACCAATGATAACAGCCAGATAGGCAAAATCGTTTTATTTTTATATCCGACACCAAATTCGCGAATACTTCCGTCTTTATTATAAAAACACGTTGGTTTCATCATTTGAATTGTTCCGAAAATAATAATAAATAACACAACTGCTGCTACTGTAATATTTTCTCTAATATATCCTTTATACATTCGTTTATATATAATTACAAACACTTTTTTTATAATTATATTCGTCTAAATTTGTTATTGTCTATTTGTCTTTTGGCTATTTTATATTTTGATGTTGCTTAAAAAATAAAAATAAATTACAATTGGCCCTTTTTCTAGCGTCGTCGGGTTGACCTCTTCTTATATGCGCGTCGGCTGCGGCTGCTTCTGCGTGCGCCTCTTTTTCTTGTTCCGCCTTTATTTGAATAATTAGCAATAGCAGCGGCAACAGCAGCAGCACCAAGAGTGGTCAAACATATCTTCAAATACTTGCACATATCTTCCTGAAGCTGTGCCGTCTCCGGCGATACGCTCCGATAATATTGGCGCTCTTCTTCCGTAACCGTGTCTCCTGCACTTCTAGGATAGTCTGACATTATACTATATATGTATATAATTTTACTACATATGTAATAAAATTATTGATGTTTATACTTTATTCGTGGATTACATGTCTTCTTGATAATCATCATATTCTTCTTCTGGCGCCCCAACACCATCCGTATTGCCGTCATAATATGTTTCGTTCATAAATTCCATATCATACGCCTCTGCGTCAATTTCATTGTCAACCAGGCGTTGTTCCATAAACTCGTCCAATAGAATATCAATGTTTTCATCCGTTGCGGTCGCATCTCGCTTGCGAATGTCTCTCTCCGCCCTCGTCATTGTATCTCTAAACTCCTGCTCTTCATCGTAGAAATTTTTGTCCAATGTGGTTAAACCCTTTTGCATTCCCTTGCTATACATTCCGAGCTTGTTAATTTTAAGGATCGTGTCTGCGTCTCTTTCTTCATCTGTCATCTTTTGGAGCCTATCTGTTACTAAATCCTTCTCTCTTTCTCTTAATTTGAACACTCTATCCTGAATATCCTCATAAGATGTATCAATCGTATTTTTTTCATTATTCAAGATATCGATAAAAGCAATCAACAATTCAGCCGTCTTTTGTCTAAGTTCCTTCTTGTTACCAGTCAACAATCTTGTATCCGTTTTATCTCTCGTGGTCATTGATAAATCGATTCTTGTTTCAACATCTTCCAAGTATTCAGTGGTAAACACATCGGCAACAGTGGTTTCCTTACGAATCTCGGTAACGATCATATCATCTTCATCCGTTAAGTCTATGTAATTCAATAAAACACGTAGTAGGTAGTATTCGAATAAAAATCGCCCGGTTCGCTCGTCTAACACAGGCTTTATCGTCTTATCACCGCTAACACGAATACTAGTGAAGCTCGGTGTATAATCCGCGAGCATTACTAAATTCTTGCTAGTTTTTTGTATGGTTGTTAGAACATTCTGTAGAGTAGGAATATCGTAAAAGGTCTTGAGCTTTTCATAATACTCCGCAACGTATTTCTTCAATTTATTTGCGTGGTTCTTTGAAAACCCGTGATAATTTGGAATATGTGTTTCATCATAATGCACCTTGTTCAAAATTATATTTGGGAATACATTCACAAAGCTATTTACAAAATTCTTGTAAAAATTCGTAATATTATACAGCTTGTCGTCTGAAATTTTGATATCCTCGTTGCGAGTTGATGAATCTGCGGACCAAGCCGATAAATTCGAAATAGTATTGATCATTTTTCTTACTGAACTATTTGTGATTACCGAGCCAGTATTTTTTTGAACAAACTCGCCGATTTCACTCTTCATAGCTTCAATATTCTTAATCAAAAAATTATTCAAATCCTTTACCTCTTTTGTGTAATTTTCAGTCGCAATGTCAAATGAATCGAGCGACCGGCTTATCAAATCGCGCAAGGATTTTTCAACAACTTCATCGTTTTCGTTGTCAATTGCTTCCAACACTCGAGTAAGCTTCGTAATAGAAGATACCTCTGTTGGCTCTATAGCTATATCTATTCTATTGTGCTGACTGATAATTTGAATCATTCTTAGGAAATGTTCGTTGCTATAGTTTCTGCCATCGTCTTTTAACTTTTGAATTAGTTGGTCAACAGAATCGTTTGGATTAATAAGCGCGCCGTCCGGTTTATCGGTGCAGAATGGGAGCAGATCCTCTGGAATAGGTGCGAGGGATTTAAATTTACAGAATCGAATAAATGCCAAATAGATTGTTTTTTCACTGAATTCGTCACTAATTGCGGGGTATTTATTCTTTGTGTTTATAGTGCTATAAAATAGGCCAGCAGCAGCATAACTGAAAATGTCTTCTCTCATATTTGTCAACTGCTTAACAATTTCGTTATATTCAATGATTCGCGGGTCCTTTTCAGTGAAGTATCCAATTGTCGTTTCATTTTCGCCACTTTCACAGCATGCGTTTTCTAGATAGGGCTCATTTCCCGAAGTATGAAGAAGCAATCGGTGTTTCTTGACTACTTCTTGTATCCTTTCTACGACAGATAGAGAGAATTGTATGATCTTTGATTCAATAACACAAATCTTATTTCTCTGATCGCCAGATCCTGTTCGCAAATCAGACAACAAACCCCTTTTAAATTCAGGTGAAATATTCAAGAGGTGTTTTATTTTGAAAGCTACGAGTGGTGGTAAAAACTGCTGCCATTTTGATATATCGTGTTCTTCCGGGATTTCAGTCGCCGGGCTTGTTAACAAATACTCTGTTTTTTCATCGAACTTCCTTCTTACGTCGGGTATAGCTAACAAGACATCATCTATTGAACCCTTGATTTTAGTAATTATATTCTCTTGACGTTTCCCCTTTAACACATTCCATGGCTCGCCAGACTCTCTGATATCATAAGCCACACATCCAAGGTATGTTAAACTGCTCAAATCACCCGCTCCTTCAAATGGATATCCTATAAAGGATCGAACACATCCGGGGTGGGTTTTTCTTGTTCTGATTGAGGGGATCGATGTCTGAATGGCAATTAAAAACATTCCAAGAGTGTAATATAAAATCGCCGTGTTATAAAAATCCTTGTATGCCATCATTTTACGTCCCTTTTCGGCCATCTCTCTTACCTTCTGTTTATAATCATCTTCTGATTCAACTGTATCGCGAATTGCGGACAAAACACCGTTCATAATGAACTCCTTCTGTGGCGTAATATTTATACCCATCGCAACAGAAAGGGTATTTATCGTGTTGTTTATCATAATAGTATCAGGTGTGCTATATTTTATACCCTGCTCCGACAATGCCGACTGAATTTTATTGCCTGCGTCCGTTTCCATAACGGCTCTAGTGGAAATGCGGAAACCTTCTTCGTAACCTTCCTCCATACTAAACTCAACCGGACAAATAGTCCAACCACTATGTTTATCAACCCACCAATCACCGTCATCACTTTCTGTCCCAATTGTCGACTTTATAAGTTCAATTTTTTTGACATATTCGTATTCACCGCCAACAACAAAAACCTCCGCCAATTCGTATTTAAATGCGGGTAATAATGGCACGCCGGTTTTTAAACAGTATAGCCAGTGTGGTGATTCTACTTCATTTAACGGTCCCATTCCTTGTATGAATGTTCTGGTAAAGGTATTTGTAAATCGAATTATGTTGCGCTGTTTTTTAACAAAATCAGCCTCTCGCAATATTATATTTAATATGGGTTGATATGGCGATATTTGACCGATTTGCTTATTATCAACACTGGTGCCGATTTTATACTTCTGGTTGTTATATTTAAACATCTCATTTGCCTCTAGCTTGGTTACCACGTGAATAATATTTTGTAAATATGCTAGTCTGCTTGACACCTTGGCCTGTAATTCCTGTTTTGATAATTTATATTTGCTGTCAAATTCACT
>JACCDO010535822.1_pt1 | contig 13647 bp, 23 predicted proteins | sample 7446101 | NCBI WGS metagenome assembly JACCDO01 (sample SAMN15323440, study PRJNA562643) | freshwater metagenome | isolation source: river surface water | place: USA:Blue River Watershed | collected 2017-08-16
TCATCAGTAGTAGTACGCCCTATCATTGAGCGATTGTTTTGTGCTAACCAAATCAATCGTATCTTTAGAGCCAAGAATAAAGCACATACTTATATCCTGCGTCATACCCAGAACGCAGTGCTATCAGTATCTGACATGCGAAACTTACTTGACCTAACCTACTCAAGCATTGATATGTATAGCGACCTGGCTAACCATCTCATTCAGCGTGAGACAGATATATCTAGAGCAACCGCATACTTCAAGAAGGTATGGGCGTTGCCTACCAAAATTGAGCAATCACCTATGCACCTACTCAGCAAGGGTGAAAAGAATGCTAAGTCCCGTGCCCTCAATGCACGGCAGAAAGCATTTGCTATCTACTCAGATAGCCCAACACAAGAGAACATCCGCAATACAGAGTTTGGTTTGTGGCAAGCAGTTGTCGAATACGCAGACCACTACTCTCAGAAAGATGCTAGTATTTCTATCCTTGCAGGACGGAATGATGGCATTAAACTACGAGCACTAGAACTACTCTCAATCTAAGGAGAATCGTGTACCTAAATCCAATCACAGTAGACGGAACAACATACAACTTCACAGAAGAATCACTCAAAGAATTAATCAAGAGTGAGACTTTCAACAAAAACAAAGTAGAATCAATACAAATACAAGCACAAGAATCGTATAGAAAACTTGCAGATATCCGTTCCAAGGTATACGATTTCTTTACTGAAGCATTTGAAGATGGTGGTGATGATGCAACCGTTAGCCGTGACGATGTTAACGAATTGCTAGAGTCAATCGGTTCAGATGCACTAGTAACAACTTGGTCAGCAACTGTAGAGATTACAGTTACAGTCACTGGTATCAAGGCTTCTTCCCCTGAAGAGGCTGAAGATATTATCAATGACAACATCGAAGTCGGCGGCTATGACTTAGATATCAATGACCAAGAAGTAAATGTGTATGGAGTTGAAAGAGAGTAGTGTCGCTCTCTTAACTACCATCAGTCGTCGCTATCTAGCGCATGGGTGTTTATTCATTTCTACCATGTGCTAGACTTGGGGATGGGTGGTCCCGCCATCTGCGAACACGGGACATCAATTAACAAGGAGAGTAATGCCAACAGAAATTGAAAGAGATAGATACGGACGACCACTAGTTGTCCCACCTACAGGTGGCAAGCCAGTTGCTTATACTCGTGCAACAACTATTGCCAACAGTTTAGATGATGCCTCAGCATTGACTGCATGGAAGATGCGTATGGCAGCAATAGGTTTAACAAGCAGGCCAGACTTATTGTTAGCCATTGGTGTAGCAGGAGATAACAACAAGTTAGTTAATGCATACATTGAAGAAGCAATGGAAGTAGCAGGCGCTAGCAAAGCAGCCACTATCGGCACAGCAATCCACGCACTCACAGAAAAACTAGACTTAGGTTTAGAATTAGGTGTATTCCCAGAGCAGTGGATGCCAGACATCAAAGCCTATGAACAGGCTACAAGTATTCTCACTAAGATTTACATCGAACAATTCACAGTACTGGACAAGTATAAAATTGCAGGCACACCAGATAGAGTTGTTGAGTACAAAGGTGAACGATTCATCGCAGACTTAAAGACAGGTCGCATTGACCACCCAAATAATATCGCCATGCAGTTAGCAATCTACGCTAACGGGTCCCCGTACATGACTGATACGGGAACCCGAGGTACGTGGGGCGATATCAATAAAGAGAAAGCAATTATTGTTCATGCCCCAGCAGGGACAGGAACATGCAAACTAGTATGGATTGACATCAAAGAAGGATGGAAAGGTGTACAGTTTGCTATGAAAGTAAGAAAGTGGCGAGACCAAAAGGGTTTGGCTACTCCATTTGAGCAAGGAGAAGATAGTGCCTAGCACAGAAGCACCCATCAGTATCACAGTAAAAACAGCAGCAGGTAGTCTAGTAACAGTCCGAGCAGAAAGCGGAGACGAACTAGATACAATCGTTGCACATTCAATCGCAGCAATTGCATCAGCAGCACAGGAACTAGAATCAGCAGTGCGTGGTGCATCAGCACCAGCAGTGTCAGTTCAGTCAGTTGCAGCAGCACTAGGTGGAAACATCATTGAAACAGGAACAACAATTCCTGCCCAAGAATATGCACAGCCAGCACCAGTATCTACTATTGGTGGACGTGCTTGTGCTCACGGCAAGATGACAGCAATCCAAGGTATGGGTAAGGACGGCAAGCCATACAAGGGTTACTTTTGTCCAGCACCGAAGGGTGCTTTCGATAAGTGTAAGAACCAGTACGTTGTGGTTCAGTCACCAGAGTGGAACACATTCGTTCCAGAACAGATTAAGTGAAAACACTTAGACGCTCTATAAACAAAGCAGAGGTGGGTGGCGAACCATTGCCACCCGCTTTTGCGGCGTTTGAAAGAGCAGGAATTATTCTGCGTAGAGCAGAGGTAACTGTAGTTGCAGGCACTCCAGGTGCAGGTAAGTCATCAGTTGCATTGGCTATCGCTGCGAAAACAAAACATCCTACACTTTACTTTTCAGCAGATACCAATGCACACACTATGGCTATGCGTTTGATTGCTATGACAGGCAAGATGACACAGGCAGCAGCAGAGCAGTTACTTAAAAACAATCCAGCCAAATCACATGAGATACTACAACTGAACAATCACTTGTTCTGGTCGTTTGAATCTAGCCCTACACTTAAAGACTTAGATGATGAAGTCTCAGCCTTTGAGACAGTATGGGGTAAGAGTCCAACACTTATTGTTGTAGACAATCTTATGGATGTAGCAATGGATGGGTATGATGAGTTCGGTGCAATGCGTGCCGTTATGAAAGAACTCAAGTACTTAGCCAGAGATACCAACGCAGCAGTACTAGTACTACATCACACCAAAGAAGGATTCGATGGCTATCCTTGCCAGCCACGCAGTGCAGTACAGGGTATGGTTAATCAGATTCCAGCAATGGTTCTTACAATTGGTCAGATGAAGCAAGGGGATGACACATACCTATGTGTAGCCCCAGTTAAGAATAGATACGGGCGAGCAGACCAAACAGGTAGCAACTATGTTAGTCTGTCATTTAACCCAGACTCTATGTACTTAGAAGATGTAGCAGTCAGATACCAACAAGAGGGAATAATGTGAGCAGTGCAGCCAAGCGTAAAGGTACACAAGGCGGAGAAATCCCAGCAGTTAATTGGTTAAAAGCAAATGGATTTCCATATGCAGAACGCAGACTAGCAGGCAGTCACTTAGACAGAGGTGACATAGCAGGAGTCAATGGCGTGACGATTGAAGTTAAGAACCATATTAAGTTAGACCTCAGTGCTTGGCTCAAAGAACTAGAAGTAGAAATGATTAACGACCAAGGTTGGACAGGTGTTGTCCTCCATAAGAAAAAAGGAACTAAAGATGTTAACGAATGGTATTGCACTATGCCAGCCAAAGTATGGTTGGCTTTAATAAAGGACGCAATGCGTGGACGCGAAGCATAGTATTGCAGATTACCTCAGATACATTGGCGCAACCGTGCCTCCAGAGGGCAGCGGTTGGCGCAAAATAAAATGCCCATTCCACAATGACAGTCATGCATCAGCAGGTATTAACTTTGATGAGAACAGATTCAAATGTCATGGCTGTGGTGTAGGTGGAGATGTTTACGATTTAATTATTCAGAAGGAGGGAGGTACATACCGTGAGGCTATCAAGTTCGCACAGACAATTTCTCTTGCAGGCGACTCACCAGTACGCAAGCCAGATACATTTAGCAGCAGACTATCTAGCAACCCGCAATCTCTCGGTAGAAGAGGCGCAACGCTTTCATCTGGGAGTAGTAAAGGACGCTCTGCCAGGGCATGAGCAGTACATGGATAGGCTAGCCATCCCATACATCACGCCATCAGGCGTGGTAGATATCAGATTCAGAGCAATGAACGGAGCAGACCCCAAGTACATGGGTATGCCAGGTGCAAAGACCAGTATGTTTAACGCACAAGTAGTACTTACTGCATCAGATTATATCTGTGTGACAGAAGGAGAGATAGACTGCATAACAGTCAGCGTTAAGACCAGCCACCCAGCAGTAGGTATTCCAGGTGCTAACAATTGGAAACCTTTCTACACAAGAATCTTAGATGACTTCGATACAGTAATCGTACTAGCAGATGGAGATGCTCCAGGGCTAGAGTTTGGTAAGAAGATAAGCAAAGAGTTAGGCAATGTAAATGTTATCCAGATGCCAGACGGCCACGATGTTAACAGTATCGTGCACAAAGAAGGAGTAGATTTCATCAATGAGCGAATCGCCAGATGCCTCAGTTCCCAGTGAAGATAATGTATGGGAGTTTATCAAAGACAATCCACGTATCCTTGGGCTGCCAGTATCAGACAAACAGGGGCTAGACCTACTCAATGCACTACGAGATGTAGCCGAAATGATTCACAAAGACCAAGACATGGCACACAAGATGCTTACGATGATAGCCACAGTTATAGTGGCAGCAGCAGCAGGCGAAGGCAACGAGACTATTGAAGAACTGCTAGTAGCAGAAGCAATGCACAAGTTCGATACAGAAGCAAAGGAGATACTCAGTGAAAGACCCGAATGATTTTGAAGATATCCTAAAAGAACTGCGTATTATTATGATACGTAAGCATGCAGACTATGGCCCATTGAATATCTCCAACGCCCCAGGAGGGGCAATGAACGGGCTGCTTGTGCGTATGCATGACAAGATGGCACGATTAGAGAATCTTTACTACAAAAATAACGACACGCCCAACTATGAATCTATACAAGATTCCTTTATTGACCTAGCAAACTATGCAATAATCGGACTATTGGTACAAAGAGGACAGTGGGAAGGCGTTAACTAACCAATGTATGTAGATGAGTACGAGGCAATGGTGCAAGCCCTTGCTGCTGAGTACCACCGCAAGTACCCAATGACTGAACAACCAGATATCCAACAGGTACTATGGCTGTGGTTTGTTTCTCATCCACAAAAATACAAAGAGTGGTCAGAGTTAGAGCAGAAAGACAGAGACAAATTAATAGCACGGTCTCTTCGCAACGCAGCAATTAAGTATTGCGAACGAGAGAAGGCTAGAAAGATTGGCTACGAACTGCTTGACCTATACTACTATGACTCGTCAGTTATCGAAGCCTTTTTACCATCCATCATTGCAGAATCGTATGAGATTCCAACTGCCATTAAAGACTTGAACTATAAGTTTTCTAAAGGTGAAAGCAACGATACCAATAACTGGTTAGTACTTCGCTCAGATATAGCCACTGCCTACTACAGATTATCAGATGCAAAACAAAATGTGCTTCGTATCAAATACTCAGCAGAAAATATTGAGTGGTCTGACATAGCAAAGGAACTATCTACAACAGCAGACGGTGCACGCATGAAGGTGCAGCGGGCAGTAGGTAGCCTCATCAGAAATCTCGGCGGGCATAGGCCATACATAGAGGAAGATACTTTAGTAGAGGCAGATGATGACGAATCAGGAGAATGATAATGCCAAAGACATCCGAGAGTTACTACACCCAACGGATTACTCGCACGCTATGGACTTGCGAGGAGAACCTATTGGAGATGTTTGCGTCTGTGGAGGGGATGTATTTCATGCGCTTGTTGCATTTGACCAAGGTGAACTATGCTTTTATTTCCTTGATGGAGAGTGCACTAACTGTGGCTCAATGGTCACACTCCCTTACCCAAAAAACGAGGAGACTTTCTAATGCCACTATATGATTTTAAGTGCAGCGCTTGCACAGAAGTGCAAGAAACTAACGAAAACATTCCGCCAGCATGCGGTACTTGTGGTGAAACCATGCATCGTATATGGTCAGCACCAGCAATTAAGTTTAACGGCACAGGCTTCTACTCAACAGGAGGATAAGTGGAGTATCCAGAATGGAAAGGCACACCTAATTGTAGGAGTGTTGATTCAGAAGAGTTCTTTGTACCAGATGGTAGTTCTACATATAGAGAAGTTAGAATGCTTAAGAAAATCTGTAACAATTGTGAAGTTAAAAACCAGTGTTTAGATTACTCACTTAAGCATGCTGTCTTTGGATTCTGGGGTGGTACTACAGAGTATGAACGTAAACTAATGAGAAGAAAACTAAACATTACACCTATACCGTTATACTTAGGATACCCATGAGCAAACTATCAGACTTTGACTTAGACCTAAAGGTTGGCCAAGAAGGTGAAGGACTAGTAGAACAACTGCTAACTGGTGGTACTACAGTAGAAGTCAAGACAGATTTAAAATGGAAAGAAACTGGCAACTTATACATTGAGACAGTTTGCTGGTCACACAACAACGAGAATTGGTATCTATCAGGATTGTCCAGTACAAAGGCAAGTTACTGGGCTTTCGTTCTGGAGGGGGCAACCCTGTTAGTACCAACGGAGGTACTCAAGCAAGTAGTAACGGCAAGGGGAAGAGCCATTACCTGCAACATACCTCCCAACCCTAGTAAGGGCTACCTTATTAAGGTTGAAGACATAATAAACTATCTACAAAAATAACAAAAGACCCCCAGCGCTGGTAGTAATTACCAGTTCTGGGGGTTTCTTGTTTCTATGGGGCTGCTAGGCCCCTTAAATAGGGTTACTTAGAGCCTTTACCAAACTCTGTAGCAGATGGGTCTAGCCACTTAAGCAGTGGACCAGCAAAGCCAGCCAATGCAGCAGCACCAAGAGTCTTAAGGTCCGTCTCACCAGCAATGTAAAGCGCAACAGCGGCAGACGCTGCAGCACGGAACCATGTTAGTGATAGTTGCTTGAATTGTTCCATTGTATCCTCCTAGGGGATTAGGATTTTGTCCCGTGCACTTTGCAGCAGGTACAAACTTCAGTCTTATATGCTTTCTTTGCAGGTACTGGTAGCACCTTTGCTACTACCTGACTAACAATCTTAGGTTGGTTTAACCACCAGAACCACGGAGAAGTATCTGTAGAATAAGCGGCATTAATAGAAATATGTAGATGCTTATTATGAGGATTACTCCCAGTATATTCTCGGTTTCCTTGCTTAGCCTTTTCTTTAGACCATATCTTGCCCTTGAAGATAAGATACTTAACACGCTTATCCTCTTTAAGTTTTTCAAAAATGTCAGCACAATCAATTCCATTCTTAGGGTCATGCGTTAAGTCAACAGCAAGTCCAGTATTATGGTCGCTGACTGGACTCTGTTTCAGATGAGCGTTCGACGGAAGAAGTCCATCGCTGGCTTTCATACGCAATGGTGAAATCGCTGTGGCCTGGCGTAGAACAGCAATAGCGGCAGGTGTGGCTTTCTTGACAAATTTCATCGTTCATTCTCTCCCCTTGTGTAGCATCATTTGATACAGGATTTCTACTTTATCTTCTAGTCTAGTGACAGAATCTTTTAAACTTGAGCCAGAGTTTGGCTTAAGTTCATACAAGTAATGCTTAACTAACCAACGCACTGAGCCAGCAAACGCCGAAACAATTGCAATTACAGATACGATTAAGCCAGCCCAGTTTGCTGCAGTCATTATACTGTCCTCACCACAATCTCCAATATGCCACCAAATCCAGTTGAGTTTTTATCTGGTGGAGTAGTATTTACTAAACTAATACCTTCAATTTGAACCTGACGGCTATCGCCAGTATTCAAGTCTTGCCAAGTAACCACGTCTCCGCCTTCTTCAATAGCCTCTAGTGCAAGGATGCGGTCATACGCCCGTCCTGAGTAACCAGTGCGAGAATTATTCTTATCTGTTTCTTCATCAAAGCAGTAGACATAGTGACTGATAAGCCGTTGTCTAGGTGTAGCAATGGTTGCCTTTGCTTGATAGCCCTTGAATACTGGACCCTTTGTAGAGTCTGTGCCATCACGGTACATAATAAACTTATAGGCTACATACTCCTGAGCCGTTGCTGGGTTAGAGGTTGTCACCTCTACTGGATGAACTGATGCATCATAGGAAATATGGTCGTACTCATTGCCATCTGAATCTACAGTTTCTAGTGTCATAGAGCCAAAACCATAGTCACCACGGGCAAGCAAACGCTTAAAGTTTTTAGGCTCAAGGGTTCCGTATCGGATGTTACCTGTAGTTAGGTAGCCAGTAGTGCGTAGGGTTGTATTATCTTCTACATAAACATAGCCATCAGTAACATTGAAGGCAGTAGAAAAAATAAGCCTGTCAGTTTCTCCTGCAAAAGCACAAGATGTTGTATGGAATCCAGTTACTCCGTCATAGTAAAGGTCGTTTGCCCATGCAAAACGAAGCGGTTCAATCTCCATAGATAGGTCAATACGGATAACTCCAGGATTACCTTCAACAGAAGTAGCACACCAGACATAGTGGTCACGGGCAGCAAAGTCATAGCAAGGTTGGTCAGTCTCTACAATTAGTGGGCCATAGTTAATAGACCCATCTTGGTCATTAACACTAGCAACACGAACACCTCTATTGGTGCCAATCATCATGTAACCAAGATAGTAGTAAATCTTATGGACTACTTCACCTGCTGGTAGTTCTGCTGCTACAGATGCAGAGGTAAGGGTTGGCATAGAACCATTAGTATTAAGAGTAAACTTTTGAATAGTAGACTGGATGCCGTTATAGCCAGCGATGTAAATCGCTGGGCCTGATGCTGTAATACTGGTATAGGTATGGCTGGTTACTGGATGTGTGTAGATTGATGTTGGCATGGCTGTTGCTGATGCAGCAAACTCATACACCTTGTTATCTGCACACATAACAATACGGTCTTTAATATACTCCATAGTTGCATTAGAGATTGTTCCAATCTCGTCAAACATTGGAGTATTAGCAGTAGCAGATGTACCAGTTAGGGCTTTTTTGTATACAGTTTTCTTTGTAGCAGTATTAGTAATCCAGTATGCAGTAGTACCGTCATTACAAATAGCATACACAGGAGAGTCAGTGCCAGCATTGTAGTCAATAAAATGTACTGGAGTTGCTGGATTATCTACATCAATCTTGTCTACATCATACTCATCATGTACTAAAACACCATTAGTGTTGTTCCACTTAATAGAACGAACAGTCTGGAATGAGCGCCCATTGGCGCGAATAGCACCAGTCATGTTATGCCCTTGAGTACAGTTGTTTAGAAGTGTAACTTCACCTTTGTTCCAGACATTTAATCCCTTGCTATCTGCAAAACGATAGTGTCCCTTTTCATCATTAGTTGCAGGGTCAAAGAAATTAATACCAGAACCGCCATGAAAAGACATTTGTGAGCGAATCCACCAACCAGTCAGTGACTGTTCACCTGGCTCATTAGTATTATCAAACTGTTCCTTCTTAAACGGAGCAGTTCTACGCCCATAAGGGCGGTCATTGTTTGTAGCCAAAATAAAAGGTAGCCCACCAATAGCAATGTCATAGGCTATATCTGTATTCTGCCAGACAGATGTAGAAGAAACTACACCTACATCTACGGCAATAGCCCGTTCGGCACGACCTTCGGTAATATCTCTACCAGCCACCATTACTCCTTAGTTAGAAAAATTGGTGAGCAGTTTGAATCCATGCTCAGGGATAAGTATTATTCTACTATCGGTATATATGATGATTCTGGTGTTACGAACTCATCATTTGCTTCATCATAAATATCCCCAAATGTAGCAAACTTGCTACGGAAATTATTATTGTAAGATGTCTGAACCCAAGTACCTTCAAATCCAATACGTGCAAGATACTCTTTACCAGTTGTCTCATCTGGTGCATCTTCATTACGCACTACAAGGACTTGAATAACTTTATTGTTTTCATCTAACTGTGCAAAATGCGCCATTATCCAATCACCACCACTATGTATCCAGAACCACCATTACCGCCAAGACCACATTCACCTTGTGTGGAAATTTGAGAACCTCCACCACCACCTCCGCCACCTAAATTGGCAGTACCATCTGAGGCTGTGTTAGTTGTTTGACTTCCATTACCTCCGCCACCAGAACCACCAGTTCCACCAACAGCACCTGAACTACCTCCACCACCTCCGCCTCCACCTGCATAAGTTACAGATGAACCAGTAATTGTTGAAGCACGTCCAGCGCCACCTGCTTTACCAGCAGCACTTCCGCCGCCACCGCCGCCTCCGTTAGCGCCTCCGCCTCCGCCTCCGCCAGTTTGACTACTTGAACCACCACCATTGTTTCCTTGACCTGCTAAAGCACCGCCACCACCTGATGCAGCATTATCATTTGAACTTCCAGCACCACCGCCAGAACCACCACTGCCAGCACTAATGTAAGGCGCTCCAGCAATACGGCCACTAGAACCACTTCCTCCGCCAATAGCAGCATAGACAAGTGGGGCAACACCAATATAAGATGCGCCACCTTGAGATGGAGTAGTATCTCTACGGCATCTTCCAGCACCTGCTCCTACACCAACAGTATGAGTTCCAATAGGAAGATATGCAGTTGTACTATAGAGGTATCCACCTGCTCCTCCTCCACCGCCACCAAAACCGTATGCGTTGTCTCCTGAGCCTCCGCCTCCACCGCCTCCAATAAGAAGGATTTCTGCGTAGCCAGCAGTAGTTATAGCAATATCACCAGAACCTGTGTACTTATAAATAGTTTTTCCAGGACGAGAAGTAGTATCAACGGTAGCGCCAGAAGAACCTGATGCTGCTGCCTTACCTATACCGCCTCCACCAATAGGACTAAAAAATGGCATCTATATCTCCTTAAGCGTACTTAATTGGACCAGCACCAAAAACTGTATACGTTGGCGTTGCTGCTGTTTTAATAATTGTAAATGAATATGCATCAATTGCATTAGCATTTCCACTAGATGGTGCAGTTCCGCCTGACCATTTTATTGTTTGAGAACTACCATCAATTTGGAATCCAGTTTGATAGTATGCTGTTCCTCCATTAGTTACTGCTATTGTAATTGTTTTTGATTCACCAACAGCAAGACCAAGGTTTGTTGCATTTAATGTCCAGTTTCCTGTGTTTGTTCCTGCATAATAAATAAATGAAGGTTGATTAGCAAAATTTTCTACCTGTGTAGCAGCAGTATAATAACCACCTGCACCATAAGTAACTGATTCATTTGGACCTTTAACTGTTTTAGCAGTTAGAGTTTGTGTATCAGTAGTTCCTACAACTGCACCAGTTACACCATGTATTCCAGTAGAAGCACCAGTGTGGGAAGATACAGTTGAAGATGCAGCCTTAGTATCAATCTGAGTCTGCACAGCAGAGGTTACGCCATCTAGATAGCCTAACTCTGTAGCATTTACAGCCGATAATGCTGTTGAGGCATTGGCTAGGTCACGGGCTTTGGTCATGAATTATCCTTTACTTAGATAGTGCTGCGATTTCATCTGCTGTTAAACCTAGGCTTGCTAGTTTAGCCTTAGCAGATTCTTTGGCTGCTTCTTCAGCAGCAATCGCTGCCTCCTGTGCTGCTTTTTCTGTTGCTGCTGCTAGTGCATCAGCCTCACGTTGTGCAATCTCTTCACCAGTCAATGGCACCTCTGCCACCACACCAGTTGAGCAGTCTATAATTAGTTTTGTTAGTGTCTCTGACATTAGTTTATCTCCTTGATAGTGTGTTCTTCGTTATTGCAAATCCATTGTGCTACTGTTTCATCTAGTACCGCTTCATCGTGGCACTGAGGTGGAACAAAAGCATCTAGGTCGGGCCAGTATGAATAGCCAATACCTGCATAGTTCTTGCGGATATTGCCGTTGTAACTTGTCTTGACCCAAGTACCGCCAAGTGCGTTGAAGAAGGCTTCACCTTCATCTCCGTAGTTAGGTCCTACTAGGACCTGTGTGACGATATTGTTATCGTCTATTTGTGCCCAGTGACTCATACTGAATACCTCACAATCACAATACCTGAACCTCCAGCACCACCATGACGTAATGCTCCTGATGAACCTGTAGTAGAGCCACCTCCACCACCGCCTGAACCAGTATTTGCTACACCTGTACCACCAACACCACTAGGTGGTGCACCTATACCGCCTCCACCTAAACCACCAGTAGAACCAGTATTGTTATACCAACTTCCACCTCCGCCACCGCCTGCGTAGTATCCGCTTACTCCAGTGCCAGTAACGGTAGCAAAAGCATTAAGTAATAAACCATTACCACCATAACCACCATTATCACCATGTGAACCTGCAACACCAGAACCGCCACCTCCGCCACCGCGGTAGGTGGGTGAAACTTCTGAACCATTACCACCAGCAAAACCTTGATTAGCAGTACCTGCTCCGCCTAGTCCAGCAAAAACACCACCACCACCAGAGCCACCCGACTGTCCATCACCAGCAATAACTCCACCGCCACCAACAGAAGTAATTGTTGCAAATGTGGAGTTGCTTCCATTAGAAGATGTCCAAGGAGAACTAATAGTACCTTCACTACCACCAGCACCAATTGTTACAGTGTAGTTAGTATCTTTTGCAACTGAAAGTCTAGACTCGACTGTACCGCCTCCGCCTGTTGAGGTAAGAGTTGAACGAAGTCCACCCGCACCACCACCCGCACCAAAGGAGTTACCACCCGCACCACCTGCAACTACAAGATAGTCAACAGATAAAGCCTTAACGGGTCTAAATGTTCCTGATGAACGGAATGCGTGGTACCAATAACTTCCATCAGTCATAATAAAGTCTCCACCTGTTGCAAATGGTGCAATCTTTGGGTTTGAGCCAAGTTTTGCTATGCCGTATAGGTAGAAGGTTGAACCTTGAACAAAATTACCTGTTGCAATTGAAAGAGTCATTGAAGTAATCGCTGCACTGTTTGCCCATAAATTTGCTACTAAACTTATATACTGAGTAGTTGCATTTGTTTCAGCAACAGAATCTACACTTAAAGATTTGTTGTTAGAAGAAGTATAGTTTGGAATGTATACTTCTTGATTACCAAAAGTACTTGCTGTTGCAGTTGCTGCAGTACATTCACCTAAATAAATGCTTGTACCATTACCTGAACTTGCAGCGGAACCATCTCCTTGTAAAAATCGGTTTGAATAACCTGTTGAAGAACCGTTAAATGTTAATCCAACAGAGCGTGAAATAGCACCTGCATCACCACGAGCAGAAAACTTTACAAGCAAATCAGTGTACCCAGTCTGCGGTATATTGCTAAAGGTAACACTGGATGCGCCTGCTGCTCCTACTACAATTTTTTCTAATAAAACATAATTAGATGCCATATTTACGCCGCCTTTATTCCGTAAAGTGATATTGTTGTACCTGAAGTTAAATTACCACCATACCCAAGAACTTTAATTGTATTAATAGCAGATGTACTACGCCATAAACCAGCCTGAGCAAGCAAGTATGTTTGAGTAGAATTACCCCTAAATAAAACTGTTTTATAAGTAGTTGTATTTGAGTAATTCATAAAATGAACTATTTGCATACTTCCATAGGATGAACTTGTTGAAAATCCATCACAAAGAAAACGGTCCGATGTTGTTCTAAAAGAACTAGCAGAAGAGCCATCTCCCAAAATTCTTACACGAGAATAATTTGAAGCAGTATCTACTGAACCATTGCCAACTTGGTATTCAGCACCTTCATACACTGTAGATAATCCATTAATTACTAATACTAAATCAGTATAGGTTTGTGGAA
>JACCDO011125761.1_pt1 | contig 13647 bp, 13 predicted proteins | sample 7446101 | NCBI WGS metagenome assembly JACCDO01 (sample SAMN15323440, study PRJNA562643) | freshwater metagenome | isolation source: river surface water | place: USA:Blue River Watershed | collected 2017-08-16
ACTCACTCACTCACTCACTCACTCACTCACTCACTCACTCACTCACTCGCTCACTCACTCACTCACTCACTCACTCCTTCGTTAAAATATTTAGATAGTGACCAAGTAGCGTGGAAGGAGCAGATATACTCCTGCATCAAGCTATATCGTGATTCAGATTGTATAAAAATAGCAGAAATGATAATAACCGACGAGGAATCAGCTCGATCGTACCGGTTGCAGAAGAGTTTAACGAATATTTTGCAACAGGATGGAGTTATGCACGCAGTAGGTAGTAATAGCAATAATAGTAATAGTGATAGTCATAGCGGGCTCAGACATAACAAGCTGTACGAGTTTGACCAAGCAACCACTCATTCAATAGAGAAAAGTATATATCGAATGAGTCGCGGTGAGTCTATTGTTCATAATATACATAATAAAGAGGCAGTTATTGCGGAAGCAATGGCGTTTATATTAGCAGTGCAGCGGTACAAGGAACTGCACAGACATGACCTCAAGGTCTCCCTGAATAGACTATGGTCGTTTACATTACATTTATTTCAGACACATTTAAGTAAACATCTAATAGGTTAGTCACTTACTCACTCACTCACTCACTCACTCACTCACTCACTCACTCACTCGTAGGGTTGGGAGTTGTTGTATCACAAGATAACGCATTGGAATTCCCTGATGATTACGATCCGTTACAAGGAAATAGATTATTTTGGACCGTTAATATGGATACCCTAACCCGAGTTCATCAAAGTATCTTTAGTAATTTACGAAAATACGAGGGCAGAGCGTCAGGTAGTAGCCCGCGGGGCTCGGCCAAGCAGCGGAATCGACCGTCCAATATGAACAAGGAGAGTGATAACTCAATGAGTAGCTTTTGGAGTAAAGCATTTACATTTTCATCAAGTAATGACTCCTCCAAGGAACGTGGTCGTGCTGCGTCCGATGACGATGACGATGAACAGGGACTGTACGTGTATAACATCAATAAATCCTGTCAGTATCGGATTATAGATCCCACGAAAAGACCAACAACTAATTTATTCGATGAGTTAGTTGCTGAAACAGAACATAAAATGAGTAGCTTACAAGTGTAAAGTAGTGAATCTAGTATACATAAAGATACAACATAACGCAAATCCTATTACTTCTGCTTATACACATCAATTACTTATCATTTCTTTGCCATAGCGGCTAGTCTGGCGTTTCGTATCCTTTCTTTCTTCTGTTCAGGCGTTTCACTCGCCTCTAATGACATCGCAATCGCCCGCTGGATATCAGAGTCCTCCTGCGATAATCCACTCAAACTCCCGGAGGCATTGGTATCATCGCTTAGTTTATTTCCTTTACCTTGAAATGCGATGAACTTTGGTGGTTCTGCGACACCACTGCCTTGGGCAACCCCACCTGCAGCACAAAGCGAGTGAGGAGCAAGCGGATTAAGAAAGAATAAAGAAATCGTACCTGACAAATCAGATATATTATACCAGATCCCTACCGTAAGGGTTTGTGCGTTTGCATAGAACTTGTAGTCTCCACAGGCGGGTATGTTTCCGCGCGCAATAAACACACTATAATTATCAAGGCGCAGCTGTGATATAAACGCGCTCAAATAAAATTGAGAAATTTCTTCTGGTTGTTCTAATGTCGAATTTAAATTCCACCATTTCTCGTGAATTTTGCGGATACAAAACCAATGATCGGAGCGGTTGACTGCGATAAATGAGTAAGTAAGCATTATTTTTACGCGAAAATGAGTCGATTATGAGATAATTATTACCTATGAATCCTTGTTCTTGTAGGGGATCAACACGTCTTTCATCTTCTGCTTCAGAACTGACCAAGCGAATATCATAAATCTTTTCCAACGCCATTCGAAGTACTTGGATGCTGAAATTACCGAATAAACCGACATTTTCACTCACTAATGGAGCAGCACCACCACTCAAACTTCGTTCTAGCTGGTCCAACTCAAGTCCTACTTCCGATAAACTTATCTCGTTGAATACTGGGCCTTGAACCAGCATATTGAGCGCATGCTGACCGCATAATGCCGACTCCTGTTTCTCGTGGTAGATATACTTTGCCATCGATACCTATTCAACAAAACAGTGAGGTATTCACTTGAATTGCAGAACCTCGTTAAGAACCGAATGTTCTTTCCATTATGAAATTCCATATTTTTCTACCGGTACTTTACATTTCCCACACCCTATAGAAGCGTGTCAAAAGCAAGAATAATAAGTTAAAATACACTGAAATAACAAGAAATACACCAATAACTAGCCGTTACATTCATTTCTTTCGATCATATGATGGTTGATACTGGGACACAGGTTTTGACGGTCCTAGCTTGACGGAGCGGCATTTTGATGCAAAATGTAGAGAGAATACCGACTCGTTAATGTAGTCTTCGATAGGGTTAATGTTGACGAACATGACCACCTTGGCGTTCTCCCTTAAGGACTCCTGCAACAAAAATGTAAGTTTGGAATTACGATAAGGGATATGTTTTTGTCCTGCACTGAATGCAGTTATTACATCACTAAGTGCACTTAATGAGTTGTTAATGTGTTGGGACTCACGCAGTGCGACACTGGACGAGTCGGTTAGCTTGACTCGCTCGGAACCAGCCAAATCAACTAGAGTAAGACAGCCTCGGGTGCGGAGACCGTTCGTTATATTTTCCCGATCAACAACGACTTGTACGATGAAATGACTGCGTGACGAATGCTCGTTATTGTTATTCGAGGCTATTCTGCGATTTGCCTCGCCCCTAACAACAAAATCAATGATTAAATGAGTCAGTAATTGATGAGAGAGTGATGAGTGAGTGAGTGAGTGATTGAGTGATTGAGTGAGAAGTTACCTATCTAATAGCGAAACGAAATCCTCCAACTGATAAATCGGCCATTCACTACCATTTTCAACGTGGCTTCCACCATCTTTTGTTACCCGAATATCTAAATCAACCGATAAATTATTCCCCAATAGATCCGTTAGCTTCTCATTGTACACCTCAAATATAGATACTTTAATAGTCGTATTAAACGTTTCACTGTCAACGGAACTATTTTGCAGCAACGATTCCACCGCCCGAAGCGTCACTCCCGGGCTACTTTTATTCCCTAACATCGTAAACGTTTTCCCTGCACCAGTCACCCCGTAGGCAAATATACATAAACGATGTCCGTTTAATGTCGATCGAATGACGGCATTGAGCTCATCGAATACATCCTCTTGGCTCAATGCCGGATTAAACACTTTATCAAATTCAAATATTGAATTATTAAATTCTATAAAAGAATCATTTGATGGAAATCGTACGATATCGCTGTAGTCACTGACGTGGTTCTCCCGAACCCGGCAAAAGACTCTCATATTTCCTTGGATATCCGCAATCCGGTCATTTAATCTACGAATTTCTTGCTTTAAAGAGTTAATATTCTCTCGTAAAATCGTTTTGTCTTCAGCTAGTCGCTCACTGCGTAGCCGGTACGTCTTTGCCTCCTCGTGTTTGTGTTCGGTGTCTTCTACTAGGATTTTCAACTGGCTTTCCATGCGTTGCACGTACTCCTTCTGCTTGGCGTGGTGAACGTTACTATCATCAATTTCTTTACGTAATTTTGTAACGGTTTTTTCTAATGATTTACTGCGTGATGATTCGTCTTCGAGACGTAACTTGAGTCCTTCAAGTGCGTCATCGCCACTTTTCACGAGGTCTAACTGAACACGTAATTCGTTACAATCTTGATCGAGTTTTGAACTCATTCCAAGAGCAATTTGGAGCTCATTAAACATTTCCTGCAACGCAATGACGTAAGCAACAGAGTGGCGTGGTGAGTGAGAAGAAATACCTTGGCAACTTTATCTAATTCCGCATTTTTTTCTATTAATTCTTGTATTCGATGTGATTTTTTATTTATTTTCGTCATCATTTTGTTTTCGTACATCGAAATATCATTTTTCATTTGATTTTCGCGCTGTAACATTTCTTCGCATCTTCGTTCTGCTTCGGTGGCGCGACGATTAGCCAAGTCTAATTCACTATTCAATCCTTTTGCTTTGTTCACTAACGCTGCCATTTCGGATGTATTATCAGTACCGTTAGTGACAACCCCTGACTTGGACAGAGTCTGGATATCTTTGATTTCCTCCATCATTTTGGATAGAATATTGAATTTGTTCATGGCACTTTCCTCGCGGACTAACGCTTCATCGCATTTCTTCTGCGCGGTTTGTAACTCCAAATTCATTATGTCGTTTGAGCTTTTGAGCTTTTCTAGTTGCAAACGAAGATCACTATTTGTTTGTTTCTCTTCGTCGTACAGGCGACGCAACTCGCTTATGTTTGAAGGCGGGTCAAGTGCTGAGTGAGTGAGTAAGTGTGAGTGGGTGAGTACGTTTGAGTGAGTGAGTATGATATCATTTAAGACATGCAGTATTAATACCTAAATGATTTATATTTGCATTATTACTACTATTTTGGGGGATTTGTTTCACTATTAACTCTAATGGAACCATGGTGCTATCAGATCCGTTAGTCATGATATGCTTCAGGAGTGCATTGATATACGTTTCCCTGCATAATTGAGTGAGTAACTGAATGAGTTTATACAAGAAATGATTGAGTACCTATCCGTTACACTTAAGTACTCTCCAAACGTACATATAACCTGGGCTAATATCTCAACTCTCGCCTTTAATTCCTCCATTTCCGTCCCAATATGCACCCCTTTCTTGTCGTACTTGAAACAGGAATACATTTCGTCGGTAAGACGTTTACCCACACCATCCCACGATTTGATGTAACCAGCATCATCCGGCGCCTTCTTCGCCACTTGTAACAAGTAATCCATTAGCTTGCATGTCTCATCACAAGTAAGATACAGTTGCACATTATCCTTGAGTTAGTAAGCGAGTGAGTGAGTAAACATAGCTAACGTATGAGTGAGTAAGTGAGTGAATCACCTTATGATACTTAATGCCATCCGTAAACCCTCTATTTTCTAAGTATTCAATAATTTTTACGCCGTGCGATCGCAACGATTTTGCTGCTTCCTCACTAGCAACTGCTAGTTTGTGCATATCTTTATGCAGTGTGGCTTGTTCTAACACGGACTCTTGCAACACATTTTCTAACTTTTTGTTTGATTCATCGAGTTTCCGTTTCTCCGCAAGCACAATATCATATTTATCTTTCCAAAAATTAACTTGACTGAGTTCAAATGATGCATCTTCATCATTCTTGAAGTCGTAGTTGCTGGTGTTGGCTACGGTGTGCACGTTAGCACTAGTAACACTGCTGGGGCCTGGGCGGGTAAAAATATAAGTGATTAAAGCGAGACAATGAGTAAGTACTAACGAGCACCTGTTGGATAAACATGATCATTCTTTTCTTTCTTATCTTTTTCTTTATTCCAGACATTTCTTACGGGTGATTTTGTTTCATTTGTAGCTGCGTCATTATTTGATGAAATCAAAATAAGTGGATAAATAGACAAAGTAATAGTAAAATAGTAATACCTCCACCAGACTTCAACAATTGTAATTGTTGCTCATATAAATTCTTGTAATACTCAAGATTCGGATGCTCCCATACTGACTCGTTGGTGATATCGTTGTAGTAGTAAATATATCCATCTTCACTTTGACATTCTACCCAACCTTCTGGAAGTGCTGCTTCCAGTGACTGACGAGCTATCCAAAGCAATCGATCATCCTCGATGCCTTTAATCGAGAGTAAGTAAGTCGTAAGTAAGTGAGCGAGTAAGTGAAAAGTTACCGATCTCCGCCGCACGATTGGCCGTGGCTTGCTTGATCAACTCTTCGTCCATCCTAAGCCCAGTCTTAACCACCTATTGCAGTGACACTATCTCTGCTTTGGTGATTTTTAAAAACAAAAAAGGAATTTACAATTTTTTAACGTTTTTGAAAGTACCGGTAATAATCACCATTGGTGACACCAATTTGGTGTTACACCGAATAAACAAATTGAAATGCCTACAACCAATTAATGTGAAAAAGCTGGTGATTAACGGTTAATTAATCATTGCATCATATCTCTCGTATAAAGCCAGGGAGAAGGGCTGATTATTACTAATCATAAATATTAAGTTTACAAAGAAGTTTTCGAAGGTCAAGCAATATTTTGATGATAATTATAGTTCCTTCAGTCTAAAATAATGTTATTAATTATTTAGTTTTTCCATCAATGCGCCACCGACTTCTAATCCCTTAAATTTGCAATTTCTTAAAAATCGGTTGGGAAAAAATAGTGAAAAGTAAGTTGGCCAATAGGTTTCTAGGTGGATAGTAAGTGGTTTGCGACGAAGTAGCAAGTGACGCAGAGACCATGTCCAAAGTGGAGCCAGGAGGGCAAGCGGAGAAGCCCGATAACTCATTGGGGTTGAAGGCGCCGCCATTGACAGTTGTTCCTCCAACGAATAATACAACAGCCATCACAGGTGGAATGCAACGAGGTACTCATTCACTTATGCATGTCTCAAAGTAATTGTTTAGTTGCTAATCCGTCACATTTTCATGTATATTCATTTCTATATTTTCTATTATGTAGGTGGACCTAATATGTATGCGCAACTGGAGCAAATGATGGCGGCGGTAAAAAAGGAAGCAGTAAATTTAGAAAGTATGAAGGTTAAAATCAAAGAAATGGAAGAGATTAAAGCCAAAATGCCCGAATTAAAACGTAAATTAAAAGAAGCAGAAGATAATAATTTATTATTACAGAAATCGCTGAAGGATTCCGAATCGGTAAGTAACATTTCTGCCCCTTAATCATTCACCAATGCGCTGACACTATTGCATGTAGGTATCAGATACTATACGATTGGATATGCAAAAGTTGAATGACTTATATAATCATGAACGATCTAGTCATGCGGATAGTCGACACGCAAGTAGTTTGCTTGAACAGGAATTAGTCCGAGCTCAACAAGACAATATGTTACTGAAACGTGACGCAGACAAGGTGACTAGTATAAAAAGTAAAAACAAAGTGATAGTAGGTACCAACAATAGCTCACTTATATACTCACTTATGTGCGATACTAACCCATTCCTTCTTAGAACAATTGAAACAGATTCAGAAGGCATTAGAGGAAGAAAAAGCTGTAGCAAGCAAGGCTAAAAGCGCGTTAGATAAGCAAAAGGAAGAATACGAACGCGAAAAAGCATCGCAAGGCGAACATTTCTGGCGTGTAACCGAAGAATTAAAAGTTGCCAAGACAGAACTGGCAAATGCGGTGCAGCAACAAGTATTAACTATTCAACAACTACAGGAGTATCAAACTACACATAGTACCAACGAAGATCGTATTCTGATGACCGGCGAGGACGTGGCAGCTGCGGGAATGCGATTAAATGATAAAGCAAATTTCTTTTTTATTGAAAAACATACATTAAAAAGTGAAATTGATTCCTTGCGATCCTTTCTGTTGGTGAAGGAGGATGCCTATTCCGCGTTGTCGTCGAAGTTAAAAAGCCTGGAAGATGCCAGAATCAATGAAAAAGCAGATGTAAAAAACAAAATGAATGAGTTGAAAGAAACGGTGGCGTCGCTTCGCAATCATAATCATGAGTTAGAGAAGGACGCCATGGAGGCACGTCATAAATTGGGACTTATTGGTGGCGACATCACTCGGTACACAACCGAATTAGAGCACTTACAAGCGGAATTAACTAAATCAGAAACGGCACGAATACAGAAGGAAGCAGAATACAATAGAGAAATCAAAGCAGCACAAGCCAAAGAAGCACAGTTACTACAACAACGTGATGAAGCATTACATAAACTATCAACGGTAACCACGCAATTTGATATTGTGCAGCAGCAATTACGTGATACACAATCTAAGAATTGGGATGAACTACAACGTGCTAAAGATATGGAAGCACAAATGAGTGAGGAAACAGAGCTACTTACCCAGGAACTGCAAGAGAAAACATTGAAGCTGATTGCCGTTGAAACTGAACGAGCTAAATTTGAAGAGTATATGCGTAACGAGGTGAGTAATGCAGCCAATATGGCGAATGCATTACGAGGGGAATTAGAACGTCGCCTTGAAGAGCTCACTGTCACACGTAAGGAACGTGATCAACTACGTCAGGATACCGAAACCCTCCATAATAAAGCCAATGAAATGGAAGAAATCCTGCGCCGCAATGAAATCAACTATAAGAAGACATTAGAGTCGGATCGCAGTAAAATACAACAAGAAATCCGTTCCAAAATGACGCGCTTAAAGGGATTAGAAGGAGAGAAAGCCGAGCTTTTAAAGGAAACCAACGAGTTAATGTCTCAATTGACTGACTCCCAGAAGGAACTAAGCAAAGTTCGTTCCGAAGTTGAAGAAGCCAAGAAAAACGTGCTTGAAATAACCAAAGAATTAGATATTTCCAAGATGAAGAACCAAGATCTGGTGAACGACCTCAAGATAAGCACCCGGAAAGAACAGGATTTACGTGATTACTCTGCGAAAATGGAGATGCAATTCCGCGAAGATATCAATCGTCTTGATCAGTTAGTTAAAGAATCCAAGAAAGCGGCCGCGCAACAAGTGTTAGAGATCACGTTACGTGCAAAAGCAGCTAGTGAAGAAGTAGATGAACTCAAAGCGCAACGCGCTGAATTAGTTGCATCTGAAAAAAAAGCATTTGCAGAAGTAGAAAAAGTTAAAATTGAATCAGAAATGAATAAAAAAAATTATGAAGAAATGCAACAACAAATGGGGAAAGAGATGACAGCAATCCGTCGTGAAATTGCTGAGTATCGTACCAAAGGTAAGCTGCAAAGCGAAGCGAAGACAGCAATGGAAATGGAATTAATGACGGTTCGACTTGATTATACCAAGCAAGAGAATGAGTTACATCGTATGTCTGAATGGATCAAAGACTCGGATGTGAAGATTGCCGCAGCAAATGAACAAACTCAACTAGCTAAACAAGAAGCCGCACAAGCAATTGAAGAACAAAAAAAATTAAAATCACAAATTATTGAATTGAATGAAACGGTTGCCAAGAAAACGGTGCAATTAGAAAAAGTATCAAAAGATATTGGCAAGGTAGAGCGCGAGGGATTAGCAGAAACAAGACGGTTAAAAGTGACACTTGCGGCAGCTGAACAAGAATTAAGTGAGTTAAGACCAGTAATCCCTATGTTGCAAAAGGAATTAAGTGAAGGAAAAGCTAATTTTGCCAAGCTACAACAATCCACCAATTCCACAGTGAATGGGTTGTTGGAAGAGCTCAAGAATACCGAGAATGCACTGTCTCATGAGCGGAAGAAGAACGTTACTGACGCCGAGAAGAATCATGCTCGTATGATGGAATTACAGAATCAAATCGATCGTCTTCGTGAGAATGTTGAGAATACAGAGAGTAAAAGCAAGGCGGATCGTAATGATAATGTATTGAAGCTAATGCAAGCAGAAGCGGAATTAGAACGTACTCGTAGTATTCTACTCAGTAAAGATAGCCGTTTGGAAGAGTTAGAAAAACAGCATCAGATTGACAGGTCAAAGTTGCATGAGTTGAAAGAGCAGTTGGACAATGCCGAGCGTGCAGTTATTGACAACAAAACAAATCTGGAGTTAGAACAAGCACAACGTCGACGGGTTGAGAATAGATTACGCACTGTAACTGCCGAGTACCAAAAAACGATTCAAGAGGACTCTAGTCCTGTGAAAATGGAGCACCCAAAGAGCGCTACATCTAGATCCAGTCTTTTGTACGATGATTATGACTACAGTGAACGCGATGTTGTATACGATGATGCAGTGCAAGATACAGAGATCATGTCTCCCATCGATATTGTCAAGCGTGCTAATAATACTAAGAAAAATAATGCCGCAACAAAGAATCCTCCTAGCAAAGTATCCGTTGACGATGATGATGTATTATTAATGTCACCATCTCATCCATCACAACCAGTAATCGCTACGTCAGCATCGCAGCCATCATTACACCAAAGAAGTGATTCCGTCATTGATCGTAGTAGTGTTGACAGGGTATCAGCAGCATTAGCTGCTCGTGCGTCAGCGGAAACATCAAAAAATGCATTGAAACAAGCGCAATTGCAACGTAACATGGAACGACAACAGAATCAAGTCACGAATATAAGCATTAACAACGATGACGTAGGCAGTGGTGAGTTGAAACAGTACCAAGTAGTACGACGCTCATCGAAAGGTAAAGTAAATGAGGTTCGTGAATTGGTTGGTGCCGCTGCTGCAGCTACTCCTGAAGATGTAGAGGACACCATTCAACGTACCCAATTATTTTTACAACAACGTCTTGCACAAAAATCTAATGACTATGCAGCTGTTGCATCCCAAGCACAATCGGTTATCAATGCATCGGCATCCGTATATGATCGTCAAATGAAGAATGTACCTATTGATGCGAGTGACTATGACACGTACACCATTGACGAGACTGATGAGAACAGCTCAGGTGGAAGCAACTCTAACGTCGCGTTCAAGATTACTACGCCTAGTCTGAATCCCGCCAAACCAGAAATATCATTACCTAAAATAAAGAAATAGAAATTGTAGGTTTGTAAATGTGTGTCAATATATACAAAATATATAATCTTTCATGGCTTTATACTGCGCTAACATCACGTGCTTCAACCGCTTCAATTAGGTCATGAAGCGAGTTAACACTCGCATGTTGCAGGTACTGAGACAGATCCAGAACCGAGCACTTGATAAGCTTCGTTGATTTCAGTTCTGCTTTATCTGTGGATATTGTGGGCGTTCTCAAGTCTTTAGATTGACGAACGAAGTCGTCGATGGACTCGTTGCATGCATCCGTGAACAGTAATGGCTCCTCCGGATTTGGGATATCGGCTATAACAGCTGATAGGGATTGCACAGCCATCACCACATTGTGTAAACGGTTTTGCAATGACAATTGTAGATTGAAACATGGAGATTCTGTGTTTAATGACGATTGTACTATCTCGTCGACAGGCTTCGTCGTGTGCAGATACACTCTATCAAAGCCCAATCGCAGCAAGCGGTGAATGGTGTTAGTAACCTTCAATGCATTGTCTTCTCCGACAAATATAACCGCTTTTCTGGGCCTGCATTTGTGGAATAATACCTCATTTGAGCTGCGGATACCCTCTATAGTCAACGTAAATGTGAAGCCACAACCAAGTTGACCTTGTAACAGAGTGACAACAGCTTCCTGGTCCTCCTTTGATTTGCATAAGACTTGAATAGAGCCGTCACCTTGCGAACCAACCCCTTTGCGCCTAAATAAACAACATAAAAAATAAACAATTCAGTGAGTGAATGAGATAGTATTAAGCAATATACCCCACAGATATTCGTTGTAATTCTATATTCGATAAACAATCATGTAGTCTGGGAGAAGTTAGGTCTACTGGATTGATTTCAAACACCGCCCGATCAAAATTAGTCTGTGCAATATTCATTAGTTTGCCGACTTGTTCCACATCTCCTTCTTCAATTGCTTGAATGCAGTCCAATGCAACCTTGGTATTCCTTTGGTGGTACTCATGGAGTCGGTATTGCTCTATTGATGTTGGTGTAGGAAAGCAATTTTGTAATGAATTCAATATAGATATTGTGTCCTTTGAAGAGTTTAAGTCCGCAATAACAAAGTATAATGGACTTGGACAAGATTGAAGGATATGTATCTCAAGTGTACTCGCATTGAATTCAAACACGGCAAGTCCTTTTCCAATTGCTACAACAAAATCCATTTTACCGCATAATGAGTGCGTCAAACGCTCACCATTGAAAGCATAATCAATTATTTCGTTTATTGATAAATCTAATTCATAAACCAAATTAAAGCACCGCACAATAGTAACACATATGGCTGCAGAAGAACTTAATCCCTTTTTCATCATTAACGTAGTCAAATAATTATCAATATGAATCCCGAATCCTTCATTCACCATTCGCTTAACCTTTGGGTGAGTCAATATACTGGCGGCGGTGCCATACACATAGCTCAGATACGAACCTTTTTCCTTCGCTAATATCTGCAATTGTTCCTGGACCAACAACAGCGACGTATTGCAAGCGTTGCCCTTAATTGATGTATTGAACGTAAGCATTCCGAGTTGCTGCTTATCTGCATTTATACACTGTATTTCAGTACTTAATTCTTCCCTTTTAACTTTTTTAGTTCTTGTGTAAATTCCTTCATTTGTGCAAACAAGTATACAGAAACCATTTGGGATTTGTGAGTTTGATGAAGAGAAGTGTGGCGCCATCCAGTCCGTATGTTCTCCCAGCAAACATAAGCGACCTGGCACAAAAACTTCGAAAAAATCACTCATTTATATATTTATGAATTTATTTATATTCAATTTTTTTGCCACCTCATGGTACCGGTACCGGCATGGAGAATGTGGAGACAAAACTTCATAAATAAACTAGTTTATTTAGCTTGTTTATAAATTAACTAGTTACAAATTTCTATAGCTTGGTATTGCCTACAAATTCTTGTATTACATAAGGCTTTACCTGGCGTAATTCCATCCGAGATCACTTTATTTATCATTAGCTCCATGTTGGTTCAACCTTTCTCTCCATTTGATTAATATTACTACCTTTTTATTCGTGTTTTACTCAATTAAACGACTCTTTTGTTTACTCCCGCGAGGGCCTCTTTTTCTTGAGCCTGCTGCCTGCTGTGTATGTGAGAGTGTGACTGTGTGAGAACTAAGTGAGTGTGAGTGAGTAAGTAAACAGTACCCACCATCTCGCCTTTTCAGTGAATAAACAAGATTAATATTTCTAAGAAAAGCAGTGCAATAATCATGTCAATTCGCTTGCAAAAGACAAGTAAGTATAGTGTATTCGGTGCGGGGAATGAAGTAACAACACCAACCAAAGGAAGTAGTAACCTGGTGGGTTCTAGTCGACCAACCAAGAGTCCTAAAGATACAGATTTATCTCTCTCAATAGAACCAGTTGCAATAGATTTTGATAAAACTTTGAATGCAAATGAAGGTAATCATTTTCACTTTTTTATCCACTATTTTACTCACTCATTTAATCACTTGTTTCAAAGGAGCAAGTGAAGGGGCTGCAGCAGCAGGCGGAGGACAAGTAGTAGACCCATGGACAGTTGAATCCGACAATGCAATTGATTATGATAAACTAATTCGTGACTTTGGTAGCCAGCCATTGACACAAGATATCATTGATCGCATGGAGAAATTAACTGGAAAAAAACCTCATCGATTTTTAAGGTTATTTATCCATTAAAACCTACTGATTCACTATGCTTATAATTGATTTTATTAGACGAGGAATATTCTTTTCACATCGCGATATCACTACCATGTTGGACCTGTACGAGAAAGGAAAGAAATTCTATTTGTATACAGGACGTGGTCCATCAAGTGAAGCCCTTCATTTAGGACATTTGATACCTTTTCAATTCACAAAATGGTTACAGGATACATTTGATTGCCCGTTAGTAATTCAATTAACCGATGATGAAAAATTCATATTCAAAGAAGAATTGAAGTCGTTAGACGAGTGTCATAGGTAAGAAACACAAAAATTATGGGTTAATGTTCAATGACGAGTAGCATTGTGCAGGGATTTCGACGGATTGGTTCATTCATGAATCAGTTTG
>JACCDO010910528.1_pt1 | contig 13646 bp, 18 predicted proteins | sample 7446101 | NCBI WGS metagenome assembly JACCDO01 (sample SAMN15323440, study PRJNA562643) | freshwater metagenome | isolation source: river surface water | place: USA:Blue River Watershed | collected 2017-08-16
AACCCCATCTGAAAGAATGAGGGTGCGGCTTGGGCTAAAGCTGCCTGACCCATTTGGGCCTGTTGTTGCAATGCACGCTCACGGGCGTAGTCCTGCCCAACGATGTTGGCAGAAACGTCTCCTAAAGCCCTTCCGTAGGCTTCTGTGGCACTTCCTAAAGCACGCTCCATTGAGCCTGACCCGTAGCGTCCAGCGCGTGAGTAGAGGCTTGCAACGCCAGGTAGCACCTGCTCGCCAAATTGTTGTGTAAGGGGGCGGGTAGCGGCTTGGAGCATCGCCTGTTGGTAGGGGTTGCCTTGCAAGAACCCACCAGCGGCGGTCTGTCCAATCTGCCCCAAAGAGGCTTGGTAGGCTTGCTGTGCTGCTTGTAGTGTTGGCTGTGCGCCTGTTGCTAGTGCTTCTTGTTGGGCTAGAGCCTGTTCGGTTTGTGCCGACGGGCTAACATACATCTGTCCCGGAAACAAACTGGGCTGTGGTTGCCCAAAAAACAATTGCTCTGCGCGTCGCAAGCCCATTTCCAAATATGGGCGCAATGATGGGTCAATTTTAGACTCACCACCACCACCAGATGAGCGAAGGGCTGGCAACTCGCCGTATCCCGGTATTCCAGGAGCTTGATTCCCCAAATACATAGGGCTTGGTGCATTAGCTGCCGCCCTAGCCGCGTCTTGAGCAGCAATTGATTCTGGCGAAATTCCTGCAAATATCGCTAAAGCCCGTTCTGACTCTGGGGTTGTATTTAGGGTATCAAAAATTGCCATATATCACCTATTGTAAAGATTATCCAACCAAAATGTAAGCATAAGTCTTGTCTGCCGTAGAGTTGGCATAGTGGCTTATGGTTGCCTGTCCTTGCTGTTGGGCAGAGACGTAAATGTTTGAGTAAGCGTGCGGGGCAATGTATTCCATCGTCACGATTACCGACGGTGTTGCGGGTATTGCGGGGGTTAACGCACCCGAACTTACTGCCGCAAAGTGTTCTAGCGATACCCCAACGTCTGTGGTTCGCCACATGATTTCTACATAATCATTTGCCGCTAGGTCAAAGTAAAAGTTAAGCGCCGCAATTAAGTGAGAAGGGTCGCCAGACGACTTGCGGGCTACGATGTGAAATTTAGAGTTGGACTTTGCGACATCCGTGCCATTTTTGCGAAACCAAACGTCTACGTCCTGACCATCATTGGTTGTGTTCTTAAACTGTGCCGAAAACTGTAAATCGTAGATTCCCGCATTTCTTACATTTATCCGACTGTCGTTGCTGACGTACACCCCGTTTGTGTAATCCGTGGTGTCGTACTTCATTGCGTACGCAGCAGAGATTGTGGTCGCCGTCTGGTCGGTTCCGTCTTGGAACCCGCCGTATGGCGCAGAGTCCGCTTCTGCCGCGTCTGAGAACGGGATAAGGACAATTTTTGTATCTACGGAAATACGCTCGTCGTACAGGGTGGTCGTGGTAGCATTGCCCGTGGCAAGCGTAATCGTCCCAGTATTATTGGACTTGCCGTTCATCAGGTTGTTGACCACCTCGGAAATCTGCCGTGGGTCTCCACCTTGGTACGGTAGAACACGAAACATTATCTAGTCCCTGCTTGTTGAATCTCTACATCCATGCCGATAGCTGTCGTCCAATCGCCCGACGGCTGGAGTTTTACTCTGTGGTATCTGCCGTAAGACCTAGTGCCTATGCGGTTCTCGCTGTTGGCAGCGGAAACCGTAGGAAAGGACACGGTCTGGTTCAGTTGTAGCCTAGAAGCCACAGAAGCACTACCCGTCCCGTTGTCTACAATTGGTTTTAGCATGGTAACCATCGACTGATTTGCGTCTGCGGAAATATCTGCCGTTTCAATTGTTGCTGTCTTTGGAACGCCCGTAAACGTAATGAGTTTTGAGCCGTTAATCCCAAGGAGTAGCAGTTTCCCGCCTAGCCATGTCCTGCTGTCTAGCGGTATATCCAAGGCATCAAGGCTTGCGCTAAACGCGTCCAATCCCTCTAGGGTTATGGATGGCGTAGATACTGGAGCCACGCGGGTTGCCGTTGAGTCTGAGTACGACCACTTGCCCGTAGGAACGTGGTAGACCAAAACCCTGTAATTTGTGTCAATTGTCGGGTATCCCCAAACCACCAAGTTGTTAATGGGGTCGATGGCGGCACTCATATTGCCTAAATCTGACTCTTTTAGCGTGTTAAAGAAGTACCGATTGACCTTCTCTGCGCCTATGTTCTTTAGGTTCTGCCCGTCGCAAGCGTAGAACCCGTCGTCGCCCAAAAAGTAGGTGATTCCCTGCCATTGGATGACCGAGTTTGGCTCAAAGCACCCACGGTTCCTAGCGATGTTGTCGAACTGGAATATCAGCGGGGTTCCAACGTAGGACATCCGCACGATACTGCGCTCTAGCAGGACTAGCCCGAACTCGCCACCCGTAACACCCTGCACAAAACCGCCGTCAGGAACGTCCTGAAAGTCGGCCTGTGTTGTGGCAGAGGTAGTCCACGTTTTCTCGTTGTTAATCCCTGACCATTGGATACGGCTTTTGTTGTCCGACTGATAGCCAGACACCACAAAGTCCCGCACCACGGTCACGAACTTGGCCTTGGGAGCGTCTACCGCTAGGTTTGCAAATGTAGTCCCCGACATAACATCGATGTACTGCATGGTATTGGACTCGTTAGCCGCAATCAGGGAGTTACCGAACTGCGTAAACTTCCACCCGCTTGTCCCGCTATAAGTTGCGGCAGAAATGTCGTCCCAAGTAAAGTCATTGGTGTCTAACTTGAACAACCGAGTCGTACCAGCGGCGTAGATACTTGTAATACTATTGGTGTCCTTGGCGGCAGCCGCTGCCGTCAGGTTTTGAGGGGCGGCAGAAGAGTAATCTACTTCCTCTGGGAACGGGCCGTAGCCCACCGCTTTTGGAAAACAGTTTTTAGCCGTGGTCAGCGCACCGATAACCCCTGGCTGGTCAGGTAGCCACTCTCCAAAGGTAACTCTTGTTATTGCCATGTGTTACTTCCCGAAGATTGTTGTGTCCAAACGTCGCTTTGTGCGGGTATTGGTGTCCATGTGTCCGAACTGGTCGATGCCTGTGTCCATGTGTCGCTCTGAACATTAGCGGCAGACCATGTATTTGGCTGGTCTGGGACTAAAACCCATTCCTCGCCAAACTTGTAAAGTGTGCAAGTAAGCTGTGCATTGCTCGCCACCTGCCCTGAAACTGTGTAAATAATCCCAGCAAGCGCGGTTAGCGTGCCTACTGCGGAAACATTTGCCTGTGCGCCTACCTCGAAACCTGCAGTAGCGGAGAGAAACCCCTCTGCCGTAATCGCGCCATCTACTATTCTGAGCCTTACTGCGTCCGCAGAAGCCGTCCCAGAGGCCGTAATATCGCCTACAACCGTCCGCAATCTCGTGGCTAGTGCCGTGGCACTTCCCACCGCAGTAATCGTCGCAGAGGGGCTTACAATGGTGTTAGCAGAGGCGTTCACAAACCCTGCGGAGGTTATCTCTCCGACAACGGTTCTTGTCCGTGTAGCGTCTGACACCACACTTGCCACGCCTGAAATCGAGCCTACAACCGTTCTGGTTATCGTTCCGTCTGCGGATACCGCGCCAGCACTATCAATCGCACCGTTAACAGTACGTTCACGAACACCTGCAACTACCACCTGACCGTTGGCGGTAATAATTGCCTGTGCGGTCTTGGAGAACTCAGGTATTGCGTTGACCGTACCCACGCCAGTAATGACTTGGGGTTCGTAGACCAAGCAGATTTCCGTGTCAGGCGAAGTCCAGATGGGGCTATCTAGGCTAAACGCTAGTGCGTCTATGCTTGTGCTGAAATAATCTAGTTCTTCTAGCGTAAACGGGCCTTGAATCCCGCAGTCCATCCAGTTCGCGTCTAGCGTGAACGGTAAATCGTCCAGACTCCCGAAGCGGTCTAGTTCTTCAAGGGTCAGTAATGCCATTTAGTCCAGCGTAACGGTCAGGTTGCCAGAAGTAATCTTGAGAATGTCACCCGTGTCGATTGTCTTAGCAGTCGTCAAGGCTGTGTGCATGAGCAGGTTGCCGCTAGTAACCGCGTCCAGAATCCCGATGTAGCCCACGGAACCCCACGAAGCCGTACATTGCGGGAAAGTAACGTCTGCGCTAGAGGTAACGATTCCACCCGAAGCCGTGGTCACGGACAGGACTTGGCGAGCATAGGAGCCACCAGAGACTTCCGTACCCGAACCAGCGTCCGTTGGGTCAGATGTGTAGAGTCCAACGTACACCGTCGTAGGGGAGGTGTAAGAAGTGTTGCGGAGAACATGGTCTAAAACTTTGTTCTCTAAGTAGTTGCTAAATTCTGCCATTTTATTACCTCGTTGTAACGGTCATAACTAAGGGAACACCAGAAAACTCACTCTCCTCGTCGGAGGTGTTGATTCGTGCAATTGCTTGGTTGTAGAGGCTTGACCACGTTTGTGTACGCGGGTCGTTCATAAGGTACGGCTCTGCCTCTAGGAGCGAGGCGTAGAGCAGCGCGTCTGGGTAGTTAGCCAAGAACTCGTTGCTAGTATTGCCTGACGACAACTCTGTTGGCTTGTAGTAGTAAAGCATCTGCAAGACGTAGGCGCTGTCAGGCTTGGGCGCGAACTCTAACTCATTGCCACGCATGGTGTAGAACACAGGCAGACCTTGTTGGTCTGCGCGGGAGTTGCTAGAAAACGCACTTGGTGAGAGGTAGGTCACTACCGTTCTCGGCAAGCCCTGAATAAACACATCACGGATGGACAGAAAGTCGCTTGGCAGTCCTACCGTCGGGTCGCCTACGGTCATGGTAGCCGTAGAGGTCTTGAGCATCCTGCGGGTACGAATGTCGCGGGATAGGCGCAACTCCGCTAGGGAGATAAAGTCAGGAATCTGGCTGGTAAGGTCACTCCGTCCTAGGTAGTTGGCTACCGATGTCTGGAGGTCGCTGAAAGTCGCTAGGGCCATTGTAGTCGTTCCATGAATAAGTGTAAGACCCAACGTGCCCAATTGCGTTGGACAGGTTGTGGTCTAAATAAGTATCGAATCCTGCGTCCTTTGCCTTGATGCAGAAGTACACATCCTCGCCTAGCAACTTGTCGCCAGGTATCTTCTCGAACCAGAACCAAGGTCTCGGTGTCTTCTCAAACACCTCCCGCTTGACCATCATCACCCCGCAACCAATCGCGGTCACACACTCTAGGTGGGTCTTGTCTTTAGAGACGATTGGAATCCAATGATTCTCTTTCTTCTCAAAGTCTATCTCTAGGTTCTTTGCCGTAGGTCTTACCGGCGAGGTTCTCGTTGTAGCGTTCACCCCAACGATGGGCTTGTCGTGCGCGAGCAGTATCTCTATCGTGTTCTTTGGGAACCGCATATCTGCGTCAACCCACAGAATGTAGTCCGCGCCCTCTTTTATGGCTTCGGCTGCCAGCTTCTCTCGCTGGTCAAATATCAGGGTTCCCGCTACCGTGTACACCGCTTGGTGTCCGCTACGGTTGCGTGCGTCGTAGGCGCACATCACCGCCAAGTCAAACGCCGTTCCTATCTCCATCTCTCCACGAGAAGGGATACAAATGGCGACTTTCTTATCTTCCCACGGTGTTTTCTGCTGCTTTGCTTTAATCTTGTCGTGAACCTTGCCCACTAAATTCTCCCCGGTCTCGTCCGTAAAAAACGGTTCTCCGGGTCGTTCAGAAAGGCTTTCATTCGTTTCTGGTCTACCACCGCGAACCCCCTCATAATTCCCTTCACATTCAGGTCTGCAATGACCGAATTGGGAATCTCCGCTACCCGCGCACCATCACCCCAGCGTGCGCGTTCGTCTACTTGGTTATAAGAAGCCTTGTTAGCCTCTAGGATTGGTGCGACGTTTTGTTCGTCCCTGATGACAAGCCCGCCATCTCCGTCCGCAAACCAAGTACGCTTTCCCTCTATCGTCTGTTCTTCAGCCAGTTTTCGCATCTCTAATCCCATAAAACCGACGGTGGGAATACCCCACCGCCGATTCTATCACAAGTTACGCTGCTTTGATGTCAAATACACCGCCGTGTGCTTTCTCGTTACGAACTTCGAGGGTCAGTTCGGCAAGAATCTGGGTCTTCTCAGAGTCGCCGGTCTTTGCCAGGTCGTTCGTTTGGAAAGGACGGAGGTAAGCCAGAGCTGCATACTCAGAGTCGAGCATCAGGGCATCGCGTGAGCGCATAAAGCGGTCAGGAACGATGCTGATGAGGCCGAAGTCCGAGAGGTATGCGCCAGCGGCGGCAACGATAGTCGTTGGCTCTGCGCCGGTAACGTAACGCTGCTCTGCAACACCAGTAAAGCCAGACACAGTTGCCTTCAGTCCGGGAGGAACAACCAACATCTTGGGTGTGCCGCCGTCTTCGAAGATTTGCTGTGCTACGTCTTTGAGCATGGACTCAAGGAACGTGCGGGTCGTGGTGTCCGAACGAACATCAGAGCCGTCGCCAGTTGGGTTTGTACCAGCCGAACCCTTGCTGACGTTGGAAGTGATGTAAGAAAGGAGCGAACCCATGACGCGAGCGCCAGAAGTAGCCGTACCGTTGCTCTTGGCTTGGTTGGCTGTGATGATGGTCTCGATGTCGCGCTTGATTTCGGAAGCGGCTTTAGCCAACTGGTAAGCCTTCTCAGACTTACGACCGGCCTTGTCTACTGCCTCGAGCGTGCCAGAAATCTGGACAGTCTTACCAACGATTTGCGTGAAGTTGCCAACACGGGTCGTGGGCGAGAGCGAAGCGGCTGCTGCGTCGTCACCTTCAATCAGGGCGTTAGCCGTGGTTGCGGCGGCGAGAGCATCAGTCTGCCACTCGTGGTTGGTCTGGGTTGCTTTAGCCTTGCCGATGGACGACATGATAGGCGTGTCGGTGGGGCTGATGTCATAAATGACGTTTGCTAAGTCTTCGCGTACACCAATCGAGGTGTAGCGCAGGTAGGTATTTGAGGGTACTGACATGATTTATTCCTTTATAAGAATCGTTCAAAGAGTTTGGCAGCGTCACGCGGCCTTCCGGTCGCCTTTAACTGCTTGGTTAGTTTCTTCGCTATCTCTCCGTCTTTATCAAGACGCGGAGAGCCTACCCCTGGAGTCAAAGACTTGGGAGCCTCTGCTACCCGTTTCTGGACAGCAGGTTTTGACTTCTGCAATTTTTCGAATTGCATCGCCCGGTACAGAGTTAGGACGGCGCGGTGGTCGTACACCTGCGACAACTCTTGGTCTGACCAGCCTACCGATTTTGCGTAATCCCGTATCTCCTTGCGGATAACCTCGCCTTTTACCTCGTCGCTAAAGTCAGGGATGGCAGAACGTAGACGCTCGGCTTCCTGTGCGATGTGGGCTTTCAGTCGCTCTTGGTTCTCTGCGACCTGCTTGGCTTGGACGGATTCGCGTTCGGCGCGGACAGCGGCGAGTTGCTTTTCTCGTTCCATATTCTCTGCCACCTTGATTGCATACCCCACGGGGTCGCTATCTTTTAGGGCGGTCAGGTCTTCCGTTGGTTGTGTCAACATCTGCTCGATGACTTGCAACCGCTGGGCGTAAGTGTCCCGAAGTTTGGCGGCTTCCTCTATCTTCGTGCGCTCGGATTCGACTGCCTTGCGCTGCTCGGCTAGATTCTGCGTCTTTTTAGTGTAGTCAGATGTGCGTGAATAGCCCTTAATCAGTTCGTCTAAGTCCACTTCCAGTTCTTCGTTGTCAACCTTGACCCGAAACCTTTGTGGTTCTTGGACTTCTTCTTGGACTTCCTCGCTTGGCTCATCCTCAGATTCCTCGGCTTGCGCCTCGTATTCCTCGGTCACTTCTTCGGCTTGTGCCTCGGCTTGGCCTTCCGGCTGCTCTGGTTCAAGCATCCCAAAGATTTGAGCTGCTGCATCGTCTACTGTTTTTGCACTCCCTTGCGGGTTGGTGTCTTCCATTTGGAACTCCTACTGTGGTTAAAAAACCATAAATTTGCGTTTCTTATCTATCTCCTTGTTGGCAGAGATAGACCGGAGTGACGCAATAAATTCTTCTAGCCCCTTGAGTTTTAGACGCTCGCGTTCACGAACATCTACGTCCTCGTCAGAACTGTCTAATATGTTGGAAATATACATCAGGCGTTGCTTTTCTACAACACCCATAAAGAACTCGTCTTGCAAGAGGGCTATTGCCCGTTCTGTTTCGTTCAACCAGGTATCTCCACGTTGCCTGTAATCTGTGCGCCGACCTTGGCGGCTTTAAGCTGTGCCTCGGCTTGGAACTCTGCCGTCTTGAGTTGCAACTGTGCGGCGGCCTTCTCGCGCTCCAACTGAATCTGGGCGGCGGCTTTGCCCTTGGCAATCTCAATGTCGTTTAGAGCCTTGGCGCGGTCAATCTCAATCTGGGCTTGGGCTTGTTGCATCAGGGCCGCCATAGCGGGGTCAGGCTGCGGTTGCTGTGGCTGGAGCATCTGCTGCTCCATCTCAGGCGTAATCTCGCGGAAGAACTCGTTGGTGTCCTTAAACCCTGCGGACTCGATGAAGCGACCAAGGGTATTGCGGTACTGGCTTGGAGAGACAAGCGGGTTAGCCATACCCATCTGGGCAAGAATCTGCTCTTGCTTTTGCAGGATTGCGGCTACCATCGCCATCTGTTGCTCTCTGTTTCCTGTGCCGAGACCCACGTTTACCGTCAGGTCGTACTCGTTGCTCCACTCGCGGGGGTCGATGGACACGAACTTGCCACGCATCCGCACGATTCTTTCCTTGTCCTGATACTTGCAGACCAAGTGCAGGATGTGCTTGAACAGGTCTTTTACCCCTGTCTCGGCGAATATCCGAGCAATCAACTCTACCTTTGCTGCACCTGCGTTCTGAACCATAGCCACGGCGGTAGCGGTAGCGTTTTGCAGGATGTTGGGGTCTAAGCCCTGAGAAGCGTTTGTAACGCCTGTGCGCTTTTGCTGTACCTCGTCCATGTAGGCAAGCATTGGGAAGGCTTGACCCGCGACCAATGGGACGGCAAGGGGCGTGATAGCTGCGTTGTTCTTGACCCGAACTATGCCGCCAGGTGTGACTGTGAGCATATCGTCTAGGTTGACCTGACCATCTACCACCGCCATACGGGCGTTGTTAGAAAGATACAGGTTGTCCAACATCTGACGGGTAATCGTAGTCTTAATCTTCTGGATGTCCACAACCCTGTCTGCAAGGCTATGCCCGAAGAACTTGTGGGGCATGGGGATTGGGCAGACGGAGCAGAACGGGATGAAGTCTGCTTCCTCGTTCTCTAGGATTGTGCCGCCAGCGTAGAACACCCTGCGGAGTTCGGCAATGCCGTCCTCGTCGTAGTCTGTCCTGATGTAGCACTCAAACGTCTCAATCTCGTCCATGCTGGTATCGAGGCTAGGGTCGTCTGGCTGCTCGCCGTTGGGGAATCTTGCAACCCTTTCAGGGGTGAACGTCAGGTCGTCGTAGGCGGGCAGAGCGTCAATCTCGTCTGCATCGAACCCCATGCTGATTAACTCTGAACGGGTCGTGAGCCTACGGTGAGCCACAAACGGGGCATCAGCAATCCGGCGGGCCTTCTTGGAGATTAGGAACTCCTCGGGCGGCACGTTCTCGACCTTGACCGAACCCTTCTTGTCTATCTTCTTGACCGTGACATCGTAGGCGAACACGGGCTGCATCATGGGAGCCGGTGGGGGGAGACCCTGAGCCATCGCTTGCTGAACCGCCATCGGGTCAACAGGCATGGGTACTTCCCCAACCTGTGTCTGCTTTTGCTTGACCACTTCCATCTGCCCGTCAGAGAGCAACATGGTCAGTTCTTCCTCGGAGAGGTTCTGATACTTCTCCTTGTCAACCGAGGTCTCGTCGTTCCACCAGACCTTGATTACGCCGTTCTTTTGCAGGAGCGCATCCTTGAACGAAGTTTGGAATACCTCGAAGCCTGGGTTGTCGTTCATCAGCACCCAGTTGCAATACTCGGTGGCTTGCTTAGCCTTCTCCTCGTCGCCGGGAGCCTTTGGCTCGAACCGTACAACGTCGTCGGACTGTGTAAATACACGCAGGAGTTGTGGCAATGCACCATCTACGGCCTCTGCTACCTCGCCTGTAACGATGGTGGAGCGTCCCTCTACCTCGTTGCCGTAGGGTTCGCGGTTGTACGCCATGAGCGAGTCGCGGCGTTCCTCTACGGTCTCGGTGTTGATATAGCCGAGAGCGTTGTCTATCTCGTTCTCAATGATGGCTTGTAGGTCAAATTCTTGCATTTAGACAATCCATTTCGTGTTCACGTTAAGCGGTTTAGCCCAAGTCGAGGTCGTATTTAAGCCCACAGCGAGATACCTAAAGGCATCCGAAGCGTGGCTTGACCAATCATGCAGGGGCTTGTCGTAGAAAACATTGCGCTTCTCATCGTACTCTCGGCGGTAGTTGCGTAGTGCATCTGTGCCTTGTTTAACTCGTGGATGGAAGTAGCAATTAGGTAGAAACCTTCTAACGGCTTGTATCCCATCATCGACTGACATTCGGGGGCAGACGGTAATGTTGAGTCCGAGGTTTTGCAGGGCTTCCTTTCGGCTCTTTCCTGTCCCCAACTCGCGTACCTCGACATCATGGGGAAGAATATGCTCGGCATTTGTGTATTCATTGTTGCGTATCCAGTTCACATACCAATCTAAGCCGACTCCGTGGTTCTCCACGAAATCAAGTAGCCTACGCTCTTGCCCCGCAATTTGGCAGACCCAGATAGCCGTCGAATCACCAACGCCCAAGTCCCATGCGGTATAAGTCTTGCATAAATCATCCCGCGCAAATTCCTTGAATCTCTCCGCTGGCAAGCTGTTAAGCGTAGCAGCGTAATACGCGCCCTCAACCGGACTGTCAAAGGAACACTCGAACTCTTGGGCATACTTATCATCACCCATTTCTTTCTTAGCAGCGAGCAGTTCCTCTTTTGCAAGTATGTTCGTCTGCGAAGCCCTGAACTCCAGTAACTTCCACTCTGGCTCTTTCTCTGCTCGGTCTCTAAAATCTTTGAAATGGTTTGCACCCTTTGGCGTTCCTAGAAATAGCGCCCAGCCCATACGGTCTGCGAGAGCAGGGCGAATAATCTCGTTCCATATCTTCGGGTTCTGGTCACCAATCTCGTCCAGAATAACGCCGTCGAAGTATTGGCCTCGCAAAGAATCGGGGTTGTCTGAGCCATATAACTGTATTCTCCTGCCGTAGAAGTCTACACGCAACTCCGAGATGTTTGCCTCGGCTTTGAGCGGTCTCGTGAAGTTGCATAGGTAGTCCCACGCAACCCGCTTGGCCTGTCCGTAAGTCGGAGCAATGTAGGCAAATCTTGGGTCTGGCTTGTCGCATTGCAAGGAGGCGTGGATGAGCTGGTTAAGCGCAGCCACAGTCTTTCCCATCCGGCGGTGAGCCACGACCACAACAAAGCGGTGACTCTCCACGGCATCGTGAATCTGTCTTTGCTCTGCCCTTGGCTTGTATCCGGTCTCAATTACCGATTCGGTCATATTCCCGTGACCACCTTAATGGTCAGCGGGCCGTTCTCTGCGCCTGTTACTTCTGTTCTCGCTAGTTTGGGGATGTGGTACTCAATCGCCTTTAGGTAGATGTCGCACGCCTTTTCAGGGCTGTCTGCGGCGACCTTTGTGAGCCACTCAGCGAAGTTCTCTGCGTTGTCCTCTGCCATCCTAGCAATGGCCTCTCTGACCGCCGCTGTGGACTTGTTAGGCGTTCCTGGTGGCCTTCCCTTGCCAGCGTTAGGCGGGAGTTTGCGTTCTGTAATTTCACCTACTTTACTGATTTCCATGTCCGAATCCTTAGTGGTTGTTCGGGATAAGTGTTGCTATTCTACAACAATTATAAACCTAGTTTTGCAAGAATACGGCTGACGAGTAATTTAATGTCTGACCACAGGGCTTGTAACTTATCCATATCAATCCTTCTTGAGTATGACTTGCAGGGCATCTACGGCACGAGGGGTGCGGATAATTCTCTCTAAAGGAACCTTTTCCTCCCGCAGCTCGTGTCCTAGGTCTGAGAGTTCAAACCCCATCTGCGTGCAGGTGAACTTCTCCTCCCAGTTTAGATACCAATGCCAATCTGTGTAATATAAGAATGAGTTTTCGTTAAACGCTCTTACATGAGTCGGGTCTTGCCACGCCCCTAGACTTAGGTCATAGGGAACGTGAATGTGCATCTCGCCTCCCCGCTTTAACAGGTCTCGGCAGTTAGTCATTGCGGATACTAGGTCTGGGATGTGTTCCAAGACATCGTTGGCGATAATCTCGTGGAACATTCCCTTTTCTACGGGGAACTTGCCCAAGCGGGTGTCTATCACCTCGCCCCACGGGACTTGTGTAATGTCTAGCACCCAATCGGGTTTCTTTTGTGGCTGGATGTCAGCGTTTATGCAGTCCTTGCGCCAATCCTTGCCTGACCCAAGGTTAAGTTTTACGGTAGACAACTATGAAATCTCCCCAATGGTTATCGAGTAACTTTGTGTACTCGACGACGCAATTATAACCATTGCGCTTTGCCCACTTGAGCAAGGCTTTGGCTGCGTCTGGGTAGAATCTCCAACAATCCTGTGGGAAGGCGTGGTACTCGCCTCTGGACGGGGCGTTCAGGTAGAACAACCCACCAGGCTTTAGGATTCTCACGCCCTCTAAGAAGGTTAGCCAGAACATCTCTGCGTGTTCAAAGCAGCTACTTGTCACGACAATGTCCGTACAGCCGTCTGGCAGGGGAAACTTGTACTCGTCTTCTAGGACTATATCAACACCGTTAGCAGGGGAATAGTCTATGCCCGTATAGGAATAATGCTTAGGGCATACGTCTCGGAGCGAACCGTTGACAATCTGCGACCCTATCTCGACCACAGAGGCGGTCTCTAGGGGGAAGCGGACAAAGAACTTGTTTGCTTCCTCTAGTGCGCTTGCGTGCATTACTTGGGCTTATATCTCTCTTTTAGCCTTGTGCCGAGCGCCTTGAGGTCTTGGAGGTCGGCTTGGTTTTGCGGGACTTTGGCTGCCCAGCGTTTGAACTGGAGCGCGGCTGGCGTGGCTCTGCCTTTTTCGTCTTTAAGAGGGTGACCTGCGCTGAGAGCTTGGGCTGCTTTCCTGTAAATGAACTTGGCGCGGTCGTACTTGTCGCCTGTTGAGGCTCCTTTGAGCGACCTAACAGGTGCGCGAACATCTCCACCAGACCGATTATGTTCGGCCATTTTCTTCGTAGTTGCTCTGTCATAGGCTTCGAACCGCTTGGCAGCGTCCTTTATCTTCATTTCTTGGCTTGCGCCCCGCGCATATTGGCGAGCAGGGAGGGGTATTTAGTACCCGTAGACTTGGCGAACCGCTTGGCGGCAGCCTTCTGGTTGGGGCTAAGAGCCTTGGGCTTGCCTAACTTCTTGGGTCTGGCCTTCTCGTAGACTTCCTTCATTTTTTCACCCTTTTCGGTAGTTTCTTGAGGCTAGACTGACCTTCCTTGACCATCTTCTTGGCTACCTTCTGGGGGACACCCGTAGCCTTGGCGACCTTTGGGGACGCGGCTGCGGCAAACATTAGTTTGGCTTGCTGCTTAGAACGAAAGGGCAATTCAACTCTCCTTTAATACGGGACGACCGATTTAATGTCATCTAAAATT
>JACCDO010958857.1_pt1 | contig 13642 bp, 19 predicted proteins | sample 7446101 | NCBI WGS metagenome assembly JACCDO01 (sample SAMN15323440, study PRJNA562643) | freshwater metagenome | isolation source: river surface water | place: USA:Blue River Watershed | collected 2017-08-16
CAACTACCTTATCAAAAAATGCCTGTAGATCATCTATTTCTACAGGATAGTCGTTGTCGTCTAATATTGTTGCGGACCCATAGTCCTTGATTGAATTGATAAAACCAATTAGTGTTTTATCAACAGTGAAGATGCCTCCGTTGTGTGCAATAACAAGTTTGGCTAATGCTTGGTCTTTTAATCGCTGTCTTTCTATTCCTAGTGTCTGTCTATAGTTTGCGTGTTCAATTGCTTGTTTAAGGCGTTCGTCCATTAATACCTCATTATAGTGGTGCGTTGCTAAAAGGATACTGTGCGACAACAGTCATTTCTATAGTTCCGTCGACTGTATCTGGTCCAGCCCCGGAAGGGAGGTGACCGTCAATAAAATTTACAGTCCAGTTAAATTTTGTTGCAGATTTTACATCTTCAAAATCCCATCCAAAAAATACTTCGATATAGTTTGCAGTATAATTGGTATCTTGTGCAAGTATGTAAAACGATCTACTATACGGTGTTACAGTTCTTTGACCATATGCACCTCCAGTATTCCAGCTGTTTTCAAAAACTCCATTCCATGTTTGGCCAGATTGAAACATTCCTGTTCGTGTTAGAACAAGACTTCCTGAATTAGAACATAGATTGGTCCAGGCTTGCTTTTGTGAATTTGCACTTCCGCCTGTTCGAGAAAAGCTAAGAATGATTCTTCCGCCAGCATTCCAAAATCCTCTATAGGTCGCATTATTGGCCCAAGATATACTACCCGTTCCTCCAACAGACGAACTCCAGCCTCCGCTAAAACTATAACCTCCTTTATTCACAGTAGTCAGTTGTCCTGTGCTTACACTTCCTCTGTTGTTGTACGCGGTGTCAACTCTAGCAGACATTGTTGTCAGGTCTGCTTGTGTAATTTTATCAGCTGTTCCTCTAGTGGTTAGATCGGAATTACTGCCTGTCTGTAAAGTATAGCATCGATTAACGTCAGTACGTAATGCGTTCCATTGAGCTCCGGTAATTACCTGCAAGTCAGGAACTTGTGCGCTTGTTGGAGATACATTATAACCTAGATCATTTATAGTTCCATCTGGGGTGCCAGTTACTGATGCTATTTTTGATTGTACTGGATTCCAATCTTCGTTTGTAATTGTTGCCATATCTTATCCTAATGTGTATCCTAGCGATGTTGTTGTTGGTGTTTTGTTATACGCATAATATGTGTTAACTGAAAATCCCAAGTTACCATCGACTAAGTCTGGCCCTTGTCCTGTTTTAGTATGACTATCTAAAAGTACAAATTCAAGCTCGAAGCCCGTACAGTCAAAGGCATTAGTACCGCCAAACGGTCTAATGTAAAGAGTAAAACTGTTAGACGTATAATTTGCATCGCTGGCTAAAATTCTAAAACCAATACTGGCGTTTACACCTGTTTGTCCATTTTGTAGTATGTTATACAGTCCGCCGTTTGAAAAACTACCACTTCTTGAATTATTTTGTTGTATAGCGGCGCCACCTGCAAATACTAATAGGCCGATTGATTGGAACAGGTTAGCCCAAGAAGCATTTTGATCACTGCCGCTTCCTCCAGCAAGCGAACCGCCAACGGTGATAAATCCACCTAAGTTGAGCCATCCTCTAAGTTGTTGATTAGAGCCCCAATTGAGTCTAGTAGTATAACGATGTTCAACTCCCCACGGAGTACCATTCGAATAGTTGTCAGAAGTAACAATTTGAAGTTGTCCTACTCCTGCTGTTGTTCTGTTAGTAAATGCAACATCAACCTGCGCAGAAACAGTTGTAAGGTCATCTGTTTCAATAAGTTGTTTAGTGGCATACAATGCTAGACCAGACTCTGATCCTGTTTGGTGTTTAATTGCTAGGTTAATATCTTGGATGACTAAATTTAAATCATTACCAAAGATTTTTTTACCAGTTGGTACTGAAGCACTTGCTGGCGTGAGATAATACCCTAGGTTTAAAGTAGAGTTGCTAGGATTTCCGATAACAGATGCTATCTTTCCTTGTACTAAATTAAATGCACTAGCTGTAACCTTTGCCATTAAATTGCTCCGTTATACCCTAAAAGATTCCCCGCACCCACAGCGATCTCTTTCATTAGGGTTTGTAAATTCAAAACCTTCGTTTAGTCCTTTTCTAACATACTCTACTGTTAAACCGTCAATGTAAACATGACTCTTTGGGTCTACGTAAACATTAAATCCTGATTTTTCAAAAACGATATCGTCTTCTTTTGGTTCGTCAACGTACTCAAGGACATAGGCTAGTCCTGAGCACCCTGTAGTTCTAACCCCAATGCGTACACCTAGACCCTTACCCCGTTTTTCCAGGTTTCTTTGTATTCTAGTGTGTGCTTCAGTTGTTAATTCCACCATAAGTATGCTAAAATAAATATTATAAGGGTATTTAGTGTTTAAATCAATAGGGTAAAAGGAGACTGAAATGGCCTATTCTGACAAGGTTATCGACCATTATGAAAACCCACGTAATGTTGGTAGTTTTGATAAAACCGACGAAAATGTAGGTACAGGAATGGTAGGCGCACCCGCTTGCGGTGACGTAATGAAGCTTCAAATAAAGGTAGACAATGATACAGGTATTATTACAGATGCGAAATTTAAAACGTATGGCTGCGGATCGGCTATTGCAAGCTCGAGCCTCGTTACAGAGTGGGTCAAGGGAAAAACACTTGACGAAGCAGGAACAATTAAAAACTCCGAAATTGCCGAAGAGCTAGCCCTTCCTCCGGTTAAAATTCATTGCAGTATTCTTGCTGAAGACGCAATTAAGGCCGCAATAAAAGACTACAAAGATAAGCATCCAGGATGAAAATTGCAGTACTGATCACAGGGGAATATCGCACCTTTAATTTTTGTAGGAAAACCCAGCTGTTTTTAGATCAACCAGATGTAGATGTTTATTTCTGTACCTGGAACAAAACAAATACATTAAATCCGCATCGAGCAAATTCTAAGGGCTGGGAAGATTATAAACCTATATTAAGAGAAGTAACCCTTGATGAAATAAGGACAACACTAAATCGTCCTGCAGAAATACTGTTACAAGATGTACCACAACCCCCAATAAACCCTATGATTGTTGGCTGGTGCAATGGACTTGATCTAGTAAAGAAATCTGGAATAGAATATGATTTTATTTTAGTAATGCGCCCAGATTTGTTTTTTAGACCTAGAGCATTTATAGACCCCGGATATTTTTATCTTTATCAAGATAAAGTTGGATTTAGACCTAGACCAGAAAAAGATTTAGATTCGTTAGATGATACTTGTTTTTTCTCAACTTACGAAAATATAAAGAAAGTTATAACGCCAGAACTGTTTGATATACCTTATCTTGGACATCATCAATGGTTCAATCATATTACAAGAACGGCTGGTCTTAAAATTACCAACCTTCCAATTTTATCAGAAAATCTTATAGGAAGATATCCTATGGACGAAAACACAACTTGGGAAACTGTTTCTTTTCAATGGCGCAGATGGTTTGCAAATGGAAAATAAATTAGTGATTTTTGATTTAGACGGTGTATTGATCGAAAGCAAGATGATGCACTTTCACACACTTAACCTAGCATTAGAAAAGGTAGGACAGCAATTTGTTATAGGATTAGACGAGCACCTTAAAGAGTACGACGGTTTGCCTACTATTAAAAAATTAGAAAAGTTGACCAAAACTAAAAACTTGCCAGAGACTGCTTATAAGCAAATAAGAGAAGAAAAGCAATTAGCTACATCAAAGTGGGTCAACAATTTAGAAAAAGATATACAGTTAATAAAACTATTTTGTAAGATTAAAAATAAAAATAAAATTGCAGTTGCCAGCAATAGCATACGCGATACCGTTAAAAACAGTTTAACATCTTTAGGATTGATCGACTTAGTAGATTACTATATCAGTAATCAGGACGTTACAGAACCAAAACCTAGTCCTGAAATGTTTGAAAAGTGCATGACTGTGTTAGGGTTTACAGCAAAAGATACTGTTATTATAGAAGATAGCGATGTAGGAATAAAGGCGGCAACGGCTACAGGAGCAGAAGTTATTGTTGTTAAAGGCCCGGAAGATTTAAAAAGAAAATTATGAATGTGTTAATACCAATGGCCGGACTAGGCCAACGCTTCGCCGACGCAGGTTATAAGGATCCTAAGCCTTTGATTTCTGTTCTAGGTAAACCAATGATTGAATTGGTTATAGAAAATTTGAATCTTGATGCACAGTATAATTTTATTGTACAACGACAACATGCCGTAGATTATAATCTTGATGAAGTCTTAACAAAGATAGTACCCGGATGTAGATTGATAAAAATAGATGGAATAACTGAGGGCGCGGCTTGTTCAACACTATTAGCTAAAGAATTTATTAACACATCAGATCCTTTGATAATAGCTAACAGTGATCAGTATGTGCAGTGGAACTCTTTAAACTTTGTCAATTATGTGTCAAAGTACGATGCAGGAATATTAACATTTAGAGATACAAATCCTAAATGGAGTTTTGCCAAAGTCAACGAACAAGGGTTTGTTAGTCAAGTAGCAGAAAAAAATCCTATCAGCGACCTAGCCACGGTAGGCATATATTATTGGAAAACTGGCAGAGAATATGTTTACTATGCAGAACAAATGATCAAGAAAAATATAAGAATAAACAATGAATTTTATGTATGTCCTGTTTTTAATGAAGCTATTGCAGATCAAAAGAAAGTAGTCACTTATCCTGCAGAGAAAATGTGGGGAATTGGAACCCCAGAAGACTTAGAAAAATTTATCAAGGAAAAACAAACAATATGAAGATTGCAGTTTTAGGAGTTGGTTCCGCAGGATCTATATCGATAGCACAGCTTTGTGCTCATATCCCCAAAGGATGGACTGTGACTAGCATTCATGATCCTAGCATCCCTATGTTTCAAATTGGAGAAAGCACAAACGCTAACATGGTTTCAGTTCTTGAGCAGGCCTGTCATTTTAGCTTCACTGAAGACCTCCCAGAAATGGAAAGCACAATTAAGTTTGGTAACAAATTTATGAAGTGGCGCGAGCATGATTGGTTCAATCCTTTATTAGACGGCGGCATTGGCATACACTTTAATAACTTTAAACTTAAAGAATTTGTTATAGGCAGAGTTAAAAAGTATTGGGCAGATAAGTTTAGAATGATTGAAGGCAATATCAGCGATGTTGTAAATCACGGAACTTACGCAGACGTTATAGTAGACGGGCAAACGCACACTTTTGATTGGGTAATAGATACTCGTGGTACTCCGACCAATTGGGACGAATATGAAATAGTTGACGGCATTTCAATCAACAGCGGCATTATCCACACAGTTCACGAGCCCGGTAATTTTCAATACACCGAACATCTAGCAACAGCTAATGGTTGGATGTTTGGAGTTCCATTAACTTCTAGACATACGCATGGATATCTCTATAACGATAAGATAACTTCTAAGGAAGAAGCTATAGAAGACATGCGTAGATATTTTAACACAGATGATATTGGTAGAAAGAACGCACCTGTACATTATCATTTTAAGAGTTACTTTGCAAAGAAAGTTCTAGAGGGCAGAGTTCTTAAAAACGGAAATCGTGCTAACTTTTTTGAACCTATCAGTGCTAGCGGAATATTCTATTATATTTTTACCAACTATCTTTTAATTGATCTGTTTAAGGGCAAAAATACTGAGGATGATGTTAATCAAAAGTTTAGAGATTTTGGAAATCAGTTGGCTGATTTGATCTGCTTCTTTTATCACGGCGGAAGTACATATGATACACCGTTTTGGAGATACGCCAAAGAGAATGCTAGAAAGCGTTTATTCAACAGTCAATTTTTTAGACGTGCCCTTATTGACTGTTATGTAAAAGGACAAAGCGGTTTACCACATTATGCAGATCCTTGGATTTTTAGTGGATACCATTTACATCTAATAGATGAAAAATTTGGTTACAATTATTTTACCGATCCTATTAAAAATCAACAAGCAGTTGCCGAAATTGACGCTAACTTAAATAGCATTAAGAGGACAGAAATATGATTGAAATTACAGAATCAGCAAAACTTAAAATTGCAGATGTTCTACTAGAAGAACAGTTGCCTTATCTGCGAACTTTTGTTCAGGGCGGTGGCTGTTCGGGATTTCAATATGGTTTTACTCTCGAAGAAACACAAAACGAAGACGATTTTGAAATAGAAATAACTGCCTACGATAGAAGTTTTAAAATTCTAATCGATGCAATGAGTATGCAGTATTTGACCGGAGCAACAATAGATTATAAGGAAGATCTTAATGGATCCCAATTTAGTATTAAAAACCCCAACGCTCAAACAACCTGTGGCTGTGGATCAAGTTTCTCAGTCTAATACTTGGACTGATGGTTGGTTTAAGGTTAAGAAATTAGATCTAGATCTAGAGCTAATGAAAAAAACTTGTCATGGCGTACACCAAATGGTTAACCAACGCTATGGAGATCAAAAGGGTTTAAACTATTACGAAAACCAAACTACAAACTTGTTTGGTAACTATAACATATTTTTGTTTAGTTCAGCACCTTTGCATAATCTATTTCGAGAACTTGTAACCTTTTGGAATCAAGTCAAACCAGATGACGATATCTATTATATGCAAAGTTGGTTGAATATCTATGACGAATCAAAAAGCATAGGCTGGCATTATCATTGGACTGAAAAATATCATGCATGGCACGGATTCTTTTGTGTAGATGTAGATGTTAGTAAGACCAGTTATTGCCTCAGCCCCCCGCAATACCAAGAAAGTAAAAAGTTTGATTATCAGTATCAAGGCAAACCTATCCTAGAATACAACGAAGAATATGAAATAGTTGATGTTGTAGGACGAGATAATTTTCTAATTATGAGTAGAAGTGCAGGCGATACTCATCGTAACATTCCTTGGAAAATTCAAGACCGTCCAAGAATAACAATCGCCTTTGATATTGTCCCCGGTCGACACATTTTCAACGAAGATTGGGAAAATCATTGGATACCTCTGATATGAGTCTTTATCAGGCATTACATACCAGTTCCTTAAAATTAGCACCAAAAGCCCAAATTGAACAAGATTTTGGCGAAGAGGGTGCTATTTTGGTTCCTAGCCCAAATTCCAAAGCATTCTTACATTGGATGACAGAAAAGGGCAATCTTCGTGCAACATTTACAATGACTTACGCTACAAAGGTAAAATCCAAAGTAAAAATTATCAATGCTTTGGACGAAGAAATGGTAATTCAGGTCTTGACTAAGTGGTAAATTTCTGCTACAATATACACATAGACACTGAAATAGGACCCTTATGAATTGCCCAAAAATTATTGCAGAGCTCGAAGCAGACAACAGTCGTCTTGCCAAAGAAGCAATTATTGAACGCGAAAAAGACAACACCGAACTCTTTGAAGGGTTTGAACTAGCCCTTAGCCCATATATTACCTTTGGTATTAAGAAAGTTCCCAAACACTCAGGACCCGATGGTCAGGGTCTTCCTTGGGAAGCATTTAAAGAACTTGCTCACCTTTTGCAAACTCGACAGCTCACTGGTGACGATGCCCGTAGTGCTGTAGAACTTGCCCTTTCTGCCAGCACAGGCGCACAATGGAATGATTGGTATCGTCGTATCTTAATCAAGGACTTGCGTTGCGGTGTTTCAGAAAAGACTGTAAATAAAATTAAGAAGGGTGCTGTGCCCGTATTTGAATGTATGCTGGCACACGATGGAGCCAATCATGAGAAGAAAATTAACGGTGTACGACTCCTTGAGCCAAAACTGGACGGAGTACGATGTCTCACAGTCATCGATTATGAAGCCCGTACTGTGGTTCAATACACAAGAAATGGTAAAGTGCTGGAAAACTTTAGCCATATTACAGATGGCCTGCTGGCTAACATTGATGACATCGGTCGATCGTATGTTCTTGACGGAGAAGTCGTAAGTCGTAGTTTCCAGGACCTAATGAAACAGGTTCATCGCAAAGACGATGTTCAAGCAGGTGATGCTCGTTTGATGCTGTTTGATATTTTGCCACTCAGCGAATTTAAAAAGGGCAAAAGTGTCATGGGGCAAAAACGCCGTAGTGCCCTACTCAAAACATTCAAACCCATTTTTGACAAATGCGGACACATTGACGTTATCAAGCAACTTGAAGTTGACCTAGACAGCTATGTAGGTGAACTACAATTCAAAGAATTTAACAAAGAAGCTATTGATGCAGGATTTGAAGGAATTATGATTAAAGTTCCAGATGCTCCCTACGAGTGTAAGCGTAGCACTAGCTGGCTTAAAATGAAACCATTTATTGAAGTAAGTCTTACCGTTACCGCAGTTGAAGAAGGTACTGGTAAAAATGAAGGGCGTTTGGGCGCATTGATTTGTGAAGGTGAAGATGACGGAAAAAATATTGTTGTCAACGTGGGATCGGGTTTTACTGACGACCAACGTGCTGAATATTGGAATGATAAAGAATCTATGGTGGGCCAAATCGTTGAGGTCCGAGCTGATGCGGCGACTAGGAGCCAAGATAGCGAAGATGTGTGGTCGCTCCGTTTTCCTCGTTTTCTACGATTCCGAGGCTTCAAAGCAGGTGAAAAAATTTAAAATGGATAAAAAAGCAGTTAAAGATCTAATATTTGGCGGCATAAATGAACTAATGCGTGACCGCCGATATTACTATCACAGCGGTGTAGGCCAGGCCTACAGCTATTGGACAGACGAAGGCAAAGATGCTCTTGTCGAGTACATGAATGTAATGGGCTGGAAGCTAAAAGAGGCTGAAGAAGCCGAGCTTAATGCTAGGTCCAAAGAAATGGTACTAAAAGGACTAAAGGGTGAATCTGTCTAAAGATATAATCGTAATCGACAACATTATTCCCAAAGAAGATCAAAATCTTTTAGAAGAATTTATTGTAGATTACAGATTTGATTGGCATTATGGACCTAGTAATGTCTACGATGACGGAAGCAACAACAAGCAAAGTTTTTTTGATGAAAACACCGAAGATAGTTTTCAATTTACCCATGTTCTTTTTCATCCACAAATCACAGTAGCCGGTACCTTTATATCTAAATTTGATTTTTTAATCGAAAAAATAAAATTGGCACTAGGATCAAATGAATTCTATATTTCTAGACTCAAAGCCAACCTTTTAACTAACAATAGAAAATTTTCTGGAAAAGGATATAACTATCCTCATGTGGACGGAGAGTATCCGCATTTTGTTGTAGTCTATTATGTAAATGACTCTGATGGCGACACATGGATTTTTAATGAAGAATTTGGAACAGAGTTTGATAAACTTACTGTAAAACAGCGAGTAAGTCCAAAGAAAGGACGAATTGTTGCTTTTCCCGGTAAGTATTTTCACGCTAGTTCCAATCCAAGCGAAAACGATGTAAGAATCGTTTTAAATTTTAACTTTGCTCAAGCAAATAAGACTATTTTATAGGAGGTCAAAACCAAAGTGGCAAAAGACGATTGTATCGTTATGTACGGTACTATTCAAGAAGTACTACCTAACGCGATGTTTCGTGTTAAACTAGAAAACGAACAGATTATTCTAGGTCATATTTCTGGCAAGATGCGTCAGAATAGAATTCAGATTCTTGCAGGGGATAATGTAAGAATTGAAATGAGCCCTTACGATTTAACCAAAGGGCGTATTGTTTATAGACAATGATCCCACTCATAACAGGATCCGATGGTTACATTGGAACTAATCTAAAATATCTACTAGATCAAAATAATCAACCTTACTACGGTATTGACAGGAAATCTGGACCAGATATCCTAAGTGCCTCAGGACGGCAATTATTTGAAGAATATCTAGAAACTGCCGATGTAGTGATACATCTAGCCGGCAGACCTAGAATACCACCTAGTTGGACTGAAACTGATCTTTATATAAAAGACAATATAGAACTCACCGAATACGTTGCCGACGAGTGCGCCAGGAAAAACAAGTATTTGGTGTTTGCTAGTTCTAGCTCAGTTTACGGAGACAAAAAAGGACCATTGAATCCTTACAGCTGGACAAAGAAATCCTGCGAAGAATTAATTCAATTCAAAGCACATAAGGGGTTAAAATATACCATTGCCCGTATTCACACCACATACGGAAATAATGGTCCTTTGGTTATTGACACTTGGTTAGATCGCTATCACCGAGGCTTACCTTTGATTATTCGCGGCGACGGCAAACAAAAACGAGATTTTATTCACGTCGAGGATGTTTGCCAAGCATTGTATAATGCGGCCCTTTATCGACCCGATAACTGTACTGCTGATATAGGTACAGGAGAAAACTTCAGCCTTAAAAAAATAGCTAAACTTTTTAAAACTGAAGTTATCTATGAAGACGAGCTTCCCGGATATGCTCGAGAAACTAGGGCAAACACTGGACACGCCAACAGAAAATTAAATTGGTGTGCCAGCGTTTATTTGCCCGACTGGATTGAAATTAACCTAGATAATTAGACCAGCTTGGGTGTGAAAGATTGAAAGGAAGTTTCTTTCGCTTTTCAACCAATTCCCAATAGGTAGGCTTATAAGGCAACTTTTTAGGTTTAAAGCCCGTTTTATTGCCCTTCATAGCATTACAAGGCCCGCAAGCACACACAGAATTTTCCCATGTGCTTTTTCCGCCCATAGAACTAGGGATTAAGTGATCCAGCGTAGCAGTTCTACGATTGACATCGATACCGCAGTATTGGCATTCAAAGTTATCTCTAAGGAAAACGTTGGCCTTAGAATAGCGAATCGCTGTTTTCTTTTTCATGTATTCCTTAACCATAATTACAGCCGGGACTGGAGTAGACCAGCGAGCTGATCTAACAATCCAATCTTCATGCCACTCGAGAACAATGGCCTTGTCTAAGACCATGTAACGAATGGCTTCTTGCCATGTAATCACGCTAAGAGGAAGCATTGAAACCGGGCTTCCGTCCGTGTTTAAAACTAGTGTATCTGCCATGATAACATATTTATTGGGGGTTAAAACTACATTTATTTTAACATATCATAAAGGTTTAATCAATAGCCAAAGGCAATAAATACCCAGTATGAACCGCCAAAAAACCATTTTACAAGAATTTACAAGTGATCCAAAAGCCGTAAAAGAAGCTAGATCTGAGCCTCTTCCGGAACCTGTTGTGGATAGAAGCCTAGCGTTTCTTCGTGCAATAGTGCTTGATTTACCAATTCAAACCGGTGAAACAAAGGAAGTTCCTGAGTTTACAGAAATGGAACGTGCTGTTATGGAAGGCGGACACAGCTTAGAAGAAGAACAAATGGCAATGCTTAAAAAATTAGCAGGATTGAAATAATGACAACATCAACAATACTTTTTATTAATACTGGAACATCTGCTAATAAGGGCGACGGAGATAGTTTACGTCTTGCATTCCATAAAGTTAATAAAAATTTTGAACTTCTTGGAGTGACTACTGGATTTAACACCGATGCTGTTAAAGACACCGTCTCCGAGATGTTTACTCAAGGTACACACTACGGAATAGAATATCTTTATAATACAACAACTAATGTTATAATTTCTAGTCTATTAACTGCTACAGCAACAACATTGGGCGGAGTCAAACCTGGCTCAGGTATTTCAATTACTGCCGACGGTACAATTTCTGCGGCAACTGCCTATGTACTACCAACTGCAACTAACGTGGTATTAGGTGGTGTTAGAGTTGGCATAGGTCTTTTAGCTGATCAGTTTGGTGTTTTAAATAATTCCGGTGTTACTAGTTTTAATACAAGAGCGGGTGCAGTAAGTCTAACATCACTAGATGTTCAAAATGCATTAGGCTTTCCGCCAGTTAGCAGTTTCTTAGTTGGGGCTTTAAACGGATTAGCAACATTAGATGGTAATGGCAAAGTACCATTAACACAAATTCCAGACTCGTTAATAGGTGGATTAAATTTCCAAGGAACTTGGAACGCCAGTGTTAACGATCCAACTATTCCTCCAGCAGGCCCTTCAAACAAAGGACACTACTATAAAGTTTCTGTAGCAGGAACAACAAATATTGGAGGAATCAATATTTGGAACGTTGGCGATCTTATTTTATCAAATGGTATTGAATGGTTAAAGATTGACGGTACTACAACTGAAGTTACTAGCGTTGCAGGTAGAACAGGTGATGTAGTTTTATACTATAGCGATATAAATGGACAAATAACAAACTCTGCGGTCTTTAGTTCAACGGTGACTGCTACTAATGTTACACTTGGTGTTATCAAAGTTGGTACTGGATTAACAGCCGCAGTTGACGGCACCGTTGCTGTAGATAGTTCTTTGTTGTCTAGCACTCAGCCTGCAACAACAGCCACACTTGGTGTTATCAAAGTAGGCGACGGTCTATTAATTACACCAGACGGCACATTAAGTGCGGTAATTGGTAGTTCGGGTAACATTACATTTAATGGAAATAGAATACAAACTATTGAAGCCGACACCGATTTAATTTTAGATCCTACCAGCGGAACAATACGTTTTGAAAACACTCTGCTCCATATGGGCGGAAACAACAATTTAGTTCTAAGAACTAATCAGTTTTTGAATGCAGGCCTAGCCACAGACTCGACTAACTTTAGTTTAAGAATTGTAGGCGACAGCAACGTTGGTACAACATTATTTGATGCAGGTATCTATAACAGTCCAATTGCAACTACTGGCTGGTCCAGCAAGATGCTGTTAACAAAAACTGGAAATCTTACACTTGCAGGAACATTAAGAGTAAACGGCGCAGGCGGAATTATTTTCTCAGATGGATCGATTCAAACTACTGCCGCAGTTGTAACAACTGCTACAAGCGTTGCAGTTGGAGGTATTAAAGTAGGAAATGGTTTACAAATCACTGGCGACGGTACTTTAAGTACAATCGTAGGAACCTCCGGCGGACAGATTACTGATCTTGGACCAGGCACAGTTACATCTAGTTCAGATCTAGGTGATCCGGGAGAGGTAACATATGACGGTACATATTTGTACCTATGTGTAGCAACAGACAAATGGATTAGAATACCAATTACAGTTAACGACGTGCCTGGCGCATGGTAATATATTATTAGGATAGAAATATGGCAATTAAGATTTCGCAACTACCAACACTTACATTAGGTAACGTTAGAGATGGTAATCTACTGCCTATTGTTGATACAACAACATTAGGAACTAAAAAGGTCACAGTAGGTGATATTAAATCATACGCTACTCAAGGTTTGAGTTCTGTTGCTTTCAGCGGAAGTTATTCCGATCTACAAAACATACCAACAACGTTTCCAATTCCTACAGCCAGTCCAACCGTACTTGGCGGTATAAAGGTTGGTGGATTTTTAACCATAGATAATCAGGGAGTACTAAGTGCTACTCCTGGTTTCTTAAACGTCAACGTAGGTAACGTTCAATTAAGTTCAACAATTGGAGCAGTTAACTTAATTGCTGGAAACAATGTAACAATTGATGCAGACGATCAAACTAACACAATTATTATCAACTCTACAGGCGGTGGTGGTGGTGGAAGCGGAAACGTTGGCCGAGGTTCAACAGGAACACTAGCAGTTTATTTTAATACAACAACTGTAACTGGAACCAACATAGTAATAGAAGG
>JACCDO012055211.1_pt1 | contig 13642 bp, 10 predicted proteins | sample 7446101 | NCBI WGS metagenome assembly JACCDO01 (sample SAMN15323440, study PRJNA562643) | freshwater metagenome | isolation source: river surface water | place: USA:Blue River Watershed | collected 2017-08-16
AGCCGGTGCTGCATGTGCGCGCCACGCGCCCGGCCGGCAACGCGCCGCGGGTGCTCAAGGGCGGCCTGGCCAATGCCGCCGTGCAGCCGGTGCCCGAGGCGTTTGGCACCGCCGCCACGTGGGCGCTGACGCTGCCGGCCAAGCCCGCCCGGCAGGCCGAGGACGTGTTGCTGGAGCTGGACTTCGTGGGCGACATCGGCCGCGTCTTCGCCGGTACGCGCATGCTGGACGACTGGTACTACAACGGCCAGCACTGGCAGATCGGCCTGCGGCAGTTCGGCCTGAAGCCCGGCGCCGAGTTGCAGCTCAGCGTGCTGCCGCTGCGCGCCGACGCGCCCATCTACATCGACGCGGCGCACCGCCCCGCGTTCGCCGAGGGCCAGGCCCAGGTCGCGGCGCTGCGCGGCGCCCGGCTGCTGACGGTTCGTCGTGTGGCGATCGCGCCCTGAGATATACGAAAACTGGATAGCTAAGGTCCGATTTTCGATTAGTGCGGAATGAAACGGTTCCGTAACTTACGGGACCCGGCATCGTTGGGCACGCCGGCTTGTTTGAGCCCAGAACTACAAGAACTCGGAGATATTCGTTTGTCCTGCACGCATCGCGCGCTCACGCGCCATCCGCTGGCCCTGGCTGCCAGCCTCGTCTTCGCCGCTCCCGTCTGGGCCCAGGAGGCTCCGCCACCAGCCAGCGAGTCCCTGGAAACCGTTGTTGTCACCGGCATGAAGGCCAGCCTGAGCAAGGCTCAGGACCGCAAGCGCAATGCGGACCAGGTCGTCGACTCCATCGTCGCCGACGACATCGGCAAGCTGCCGGATGCCAACGTGGCCGAGGCGCTGCAGCGCATCGCCGGCGTGCAGATCTCGCGCAACCGCGGCGAGGGTGACCGCGTGCAGGTGCGCGGCCTGTCGCAGACGCAGACGCTGCTCAACGGCCGCTCCATCTTCAGCGCCGGCAAGGAGCGCGGCCTGTCGTTCCAGGACGTACCCGCCGAGCTGCTGGCCGGTGCCGACGTCTACAAGACGCCGACGGCCGACCAGGTCGAGGGCGGCATCGCCGGCCTCATCGACCTGCGCACCCGCAAGCCCTTCGACTTCAGTGGTGCCAAGTTCGCCGCCACGGTCAAGGACAGCTATGCCGACCTGGCCGGCAAGAGCAAGCTCGAAGGCTCCGTGCTCGCCAGCAACCGCTGGGACCTGGGCGGCGGCCGCCAGCTGGGCGGGCTGATCAGCCTGGCCAAGCAAAAGCGCGCCTACCGCTCCGACACGCAGGAGCTGGGCGCACCGGCCCAGCTGGCTGATGGCTCGGGGGTCTATGCGCCGCTGGGGGTGTGGAACGCCTACGAGCTGGGCTCGCGGGACCGCACCGGCGCGACGGCCGCGCTGCAGTACCGGCCCAGCCGCGACACCGAGTACACGCTGGACGTGCATCACACCCGGCTGAAGACGCAGACCGACACCTACGGCTTCTATGGCTCGCCGTATTGGGCCAACTGGGACGCGGCCACCAGCCTCGGCGCGCTGTGGCCCAACGGCACCATCACCAAGGATGCCAACGGCAACTTCGCCAAGGGCGCGTTCTGGGGTGCCAGCATGAGCACCTCGGCCTTCGTGGCCGACAACGACACCAAGACCACGCAGGCCGCCCTCAGCGGCAAGTGGCAGCTGGCGGAGTGGACGGTCAAGTCCGAGCTGGGCCACACCAAGAGCGACTTCAGCCGCATCTACCAGGAAGCGCGCCTGGGCTTCTGGACCAACAACCCCGGCTTCGCCTATGACCTGACCACGGACGTGCCGTCGGCGGCGCCGGTGCTCGCCGCCGCCAGCGACCTGACGACGCCCTCGCAGTACTGGGCCGACAAGGCGCTGTACTTCCGCCAGGAAAACAGCGCCAAGGAAACGACCTTCCGCGTCGACGGCGAGCGCCGCTTCGACGGGCTGCTGTCGCGCGTGCGCACCGGGCTGCGGGTGGCGGATCGCAAGGCCACCAGCGCCGAGGTCAACACCCTCGACGACCTGTTCAGCAACAGCGCCACGGGCCCTGTCGCTGGCGCTGCACCGGCGCTGGCCGCCAAGATCGGCGTCATCGCCTATGACGACCTGCTGAAGTACGCCGGCAGCGGCGACACGCCGCGCCAGTGGCTGTCCGTCACCGACCTGGGCTGGCTGCGCGACCCCGCCACCGCCCGTGCGGCGATGGGCCTGACCGTGCCCGGCTTTGATGCTGCCCAGACCTTCGACTACCGCGAGAAGACGCAGGCCGCCTATGGCGTGGCCGACCTCGACGGCGAACTCGCCGGCATGCCGTGGTCGGGCAACGTGGGACTGCGTTTCGTGCGCACGGAAGGCAAGCGCGGCTACACCACGGCCGCCGGTGCGCCCGCCTCGCTCAAGAGCAGCGACAACGACTGGCTGCCGAGCCTGAACTTCCGGCTCGACCTCAGCAGCAAGCTGGTGGCGCGCCTGGGCGCGTCCAAGGTCGTCACGCAGCCCAACTTCGACCAGCTGACCCCGTCGCTCAGCCTCAACGCCAACGACAAGACCGGCTACCTCGGCAACCCGACGCTCGGGGCGCTGCATGCCCGCCAGCTGGACGTCTCGCTCGAGTACTACCTCAACAAGAGCGACCACGTCTACGCGGCCGCCTTCCACAAGCGCGTGGACGGCTTCCTGCAGACGACGACGCAGAGCCTGACCTACGGCGGCAGCACCTACACCGTCTCCACGCCCAGCAATGGCGAGGACGGCAGCATCAAGGGCCTGGAGATCGGCTACCAGGCCTTCTTCACCAGCCTGCCGGGGCTGCTGCGCGGCCTGGGCCTGCAGGCCAACTACACCTACGTCGACAGCTCGGCGCCCGGCCCGATCAACGGCCAGAAGACGCAGCTGGAAGGCCTGTCGCGCGACAGCTTCAACGTGGTGGGCATGTACGACTACGAGCAGTTCGCGCTGCGCCTGGCCTACAACTACCGCAGCAAGTACATCGCCGGCACGAGCAACTACTACGCGAACAACGGCACCACCATCGCCCAGACGCCCATCACGTTCAAGGGCTACGGCATGCTGGACGCGTATGTGAGCTGGGCCATCACGCCGCAGCTCAAGCTCGCGGTCGAGGCCAACAACCTCACGCGCACCGTGCGCCACAGCACCTACGGCATCGGCGACCTGGCCCGCGGCACCTACGCCGACGACCGCCGCTACGCCGTCAGCCTGCACCTGGACCTCTGATGGACGGGCAGCTCGACCTGGTGCTGCCGCATGGCGCCACCCTCGGCGAAGGCCTGCTGTGGCAGGGCGGGCGCTGGTGGTGGACCGACATCGAGGCCTCCACGCTGTTCGCGTGGCGCCCGGGCAGCGACGGGCCGCAGCTGTGCCGCCTGCCGGACCGGCTGGGCTGCTTCGCGCACACCAAGTCCGGCCGCATGCTGCTGGGGCTGGCCAAGCGGCTGGCGCTGGCCTCGCTGGGCGAGCAGCTCGAGCTGACGCTGCTGCAGACGCTGGTGCCGGTGGACGCCGCCGAGCCGCGCACGCGCATCAACGACGGCCGCACCGACCGGCGTGGCTACTTCGTGTTCGGCACGCTGAACGAAGCCAAGGAGAAGCGGCCCATCGCCAGCTTCTACCAATACTCGTTGGCCCACGGCCTGCGGCGGCTCGCGCTGCCGGCCGTGGCCATTGCCAACAGCATCTGCTTCAGCGTCGACGGGCGCACGATGTACTTCTGCGACACGCTGTCGCGCCGCATCCAGCAGTGCGACTACGACGCCGAGACCGCCCAGGTCGAGAATGTCCGGCTGTTCACGGAGATGGATGTCGCCGAGGCCTGGCCCGACGGCTCCGTCATCGACGCCGAAGGCTGCCTGTGGAACGCGCAGTGGGGCGCCGGACGTGTGGCACGCTACGACCCCGACGGCCGCCTGATGGGCGTCTTGACAGCACCGGCAGCCCACAGCACCTGCCCCGCATTCGGCGGCGAGGGGCTGGACCTGCTGCTGCTCACGACCGCCCGGGCCGAGCTGGGCCGCGACGCGCTGAGCGCGCAGCCGCTGTCCGGCAGCCTGTTCGGACTGCGCCTGCCGAAGGCGTTGGGCGTGCCCGACACCTTGTTTGAAGATTGATTGGAGACGAGACGATGAAGATGCAACGACGTGCCGCCCTTGCCCTGGCCCTGCTGGCCAGCCCCTTCGCGCTGCAGGCTGCGGAGCCCGTCAAGGTCGGCTTCCTCGTCAAGCAGGCCGAGGAGCCCTGGTTCCAGGACGAATGGCGCTTCGCCGAGCAGGCCGCCAAGGAAAAGGGCTTCACGCTGGTGAAGATCGGCGTGCCCAATGGCGAGAAGACGCTGGCCGCCATCGACAACCTGGCCGCGCAAAAGGCCGTCGGCTTCGTCATCTGCGCGCCCGACGTGAAGCTGGGCGTGGCCATCAACCGGGCCGCCAAGCGCAACAACCTGAAGGTCATGTCGGTGGACGACCAGCTCGTCGACGGTGGCGGCAAGCCCATCGCCGGCATCCCGCACATGGGCATCTCGGGCTACGAGATCGGCAAACAGGTCGGTGCCGGGCTGCTGGCCGAGATCAAGGCCCGCGGCTGGAAGCTCGACGAAGTCGGCGTGCTGCGCGTGGCCTACGACCAGCTGCCCACCGGCCGTGACCGCACCATGGGCGCGGCCGACGCGCTGAAGGCCGCCGGCGTGCCGGCCGCCAACCTCATCGACGCGCCGCAGGCCAAGACCGACACCGAGAGTGCCTTCAACGCCGCCAACATCGCCTTCACGAAGAACGCCAAGTTCAAGAAGTGGGTCGCGTTCGGCCTGAACGACGAAGCTGCGCTGGGCGCCGTGCGCGCCGCCGAAGGCCGCGGCATCAAGGCCGACGCGATGCTGGCCATCGGCATCGGCGGCAGCCAGACGGCGCTGAACGAGTTCACCAAGCCCACGCCCACCGGCTTCTTCGGCACCGTGCTGATCAGCCCCAAGCGCCACGGCTACGAGACGGCCATCGCCGTGTACGAATGGGCCACGGCCGGCAAGACGCCGCCGCCGGTGACGTTGACCAGCGGCGTGCTGATGACGCGCCAGAACCAGGGCGAACTGCGCAAGCAGATGGGGTTGTGACCCCGCCCCGATGCACTTCGCGCCGCCCCGTCGACGGGGCGCCCCCCGCGAGCCGGCCACGCCGGTTGCGCCGTGGCGGCGCGGTCAACCTCTCTCTTGGTTCCACCCTCGCGTCGCCAGGCGCCCAGGGCGAATGACATGTCATCCTTGCAGTTCGACAACATCACGAAGACCTTCCCCGGCGTCAAGGCGCTCAACGGGGTGAGCTTCGAGGCCCGGCCCGGCCAGGTCATGGGCCTGCTCGGCGAGAACGGCGCCGGCAAAAGCACGCTGCTGAAGATCCTCGGCGGCCAGTACAAGCCCGACGGCGGCCGCCTGGTCATCGACGGTCAGGAGCGCCGCTTTACGTCGGCCGGCGACGCCATTCGCGCCGGCGTGGCCATCATCCACCAGGAGCTGCAGTACGTGGCCGAGCTGACCGTGGCCGAGAACGTGCTGCTGGGCCGGCTGCCCACGCGCTTCGGGCTGGTCGACCACCAGGCCGCGCGCAAGATGGTGGCCGCGCAGCTCGCCGCCATCGGCGTGGAGCTGGACCCGGCGGCTCGCCTGTCTGAGCTGTCCATCGCGCAGCGCCAGATGGTGGAGATCTGCAAGGCCGTCATGCAGGACGCCAAGGTCATCGCCTTCGACGAGCCCACCAGCAGCCTGTCGCACCGCGAGACCGAGATCCTGTTCAAGCTCGTCAAGCGCCTGCGCTCCGAGGGCCGCACGCTGATCTACATCTCGCACCGGCTCGAAGAGCTGTACGAGCTGTGCGATGCCTGCACGATCTTCCGCGACGGCCGCAAGATCGTCACGCACGACGTCATGGCCGAGGTGCCGCGCGATCGCCTCATCAGCGACATGGTGGGCCGCGAGGTGAAGGACATCTATGACTACCGCACGCGCCCGCAGGGCCCGATCCGGCTGGAGGCACGCGGCCTGCACAGCGCCCGCCTGCCCGAGCCGCTGAGCTTTGCCGTTCGCGGCGGCGAGGTGCTGGGCTTCTTCGGCCTCGTCGGCGCCGGGCGCAGCGAGCTGATGCGGCTGATGTACGGCGCCGATGCGCGCCGGGGCGGCGAGGTCTGGCTGGATGGCGCGTCGGTGAATGCCGGCAGCCCGGCCGACGCCATCGCCGCGGGCATCGTGCTGTGCCCGGAGGACCGCAAGGAGCAGGGCATCCTGGCGCATTCGTCGGTGGCCGAGAACATCAACATCAGCTGCCGCCGCCACGGCCTGGCGGGCGGCGTGTTCCTGCGCCACGGCCAGGAGGCGCAGCGGGCCGACGACTTCATCAAGAAGCTGCGCATCAAGACGCCCAACCGCGAGCAGGAGATCCGCCTGCTGTCCGGCGGCAACCAGCAGAAGGTCATCCTGGCGCGCTGGCTGGCCGAGCCGGGCCTGAAGGTGCTCATCCTCGACGAGCCCACGCGCGGCATCGACGTCGGTGCCAAGAACGAGATCTACAAGATCATCCACGATGTGGCCGCCGCGGGCTGCTGCGTCATCGTCATCTCCAGCGAGCTGCCGGAGGTGCTGGGCATCAGCGACCGCCTCATCGTCATGCGCGACGGCCGCATCAGCGGCGAGCTCTCGCGCGAGCAGGCCAGCGAGACCGCCGCGCTCGCGCTCGCCCTGCCCGACGGGGCCGCCGCCGTCCACTGAGAGACGTCGTGAACGAACCCCACACGCTCGTTCGACCCACCGCAACGCCGCCAACGGGCGTTGCACACGCTCGCCGCAGCACTGGCTGCAACTTCGCTTGGCGCCTTGACGGGCGCCGCCGCGACGGCCAGCCCGGCCGCGCAGGACTCAATCGCTGCTTCTGACATGAACACGACCACCCAACCGACTCCCGCCGCGCCCGGCGCCGCCATGAACACCAAGTCCCGCGCCTTGCTCAAGGAACACAGCATGACGCTGGGCTATGCGCTGCTGTTCGTGGTGCTGGCCCTCACGGTCGAGAACTTCTTCTCCGGCGCCAACATCGTCGGCCTGCTGCTGTCCGTCGCGCAGATCGGCATGGTGGCCTGCACGATGATGCTGTGCCTGGCCTCGCGCGACTTCGACCTCTCCGTGGGCTCCACGATCGCCTTCGCCGGCGTGCTGGGCGCCATGGTGCTGGAGCGCACCGGCAGCATCGGCCTGGCCATCGGCAGCGGCCTGCTCGCCGGCGCGCTGATCGGTGCCGGCAACGGCGTGCTGATCGCCTATCTGCGCGTCAACGCGCTCATCGCCACGCTGGCCACCATGCTGATGGTGCGCGGCCTGGCCTTCATCGCGTCCAAGGGGCAGGCGGTGGGCATTGCCGACGAGGGCTTCATCTCGTTCGGCGACACCGCCGTGCTGGGCCTGCCGCTGCCCATCTGGCTGACGGTGCTGTGCTTCATCGTGTTCGGCGTGCTGCTCAACCACACGGTGTTCGGCCGCAACACGCTGGCCATCGGCGGCAACCCGGAAGCCGCGCGCCTGGCGGGTGTGCGCGTGGAGCGCCTGCGCGTGTGGATCTTCCTGCTGCAGGGCGTGGTCACGGCGCTGGCCGGGCTCGTGCTGTCGGCGCGCATCACCAGCGGTCAGCCCAATGCGGCCACCGGCTTCGAGCTGGACGTCATCTCCGCCTGCGTGCTGGGCGGCGTGTCGCTGGCCGGCGGCAAGGCGCGCATCTTCGGCGTCGTCATCGGCGTGCTCATCATGGGCACGGTCGAGAACGTCATGAACCTGCTCAACGTCGACGCGTTCTACCAGTACCTCGTGCGCGGCCTCATCCTGCTGGCCGCCGTTCTCCTCGACCAGCTGAAGACCCGCGGTGAACGCCGTGCTTGATCGTCGTACGCTGCTGGCCGCTGCGCTGGCCAGCGCGCTGCCCGCACATGCCGCTGCGAAAGCGCCGCTGCTGGCCGGTGGCGATATCTCCGCGTTGACGTGGATGGAACATGCCGGCGCGGTCTACAAGGACCGTGACGGCAAGCCGGGCGACTGCCTGGAAATCCTGAAGCGCTACGGCCACAACATCGTGCGCATCCGCATGTATGACCGCACCGGGCCGGGCACGGGCAACGACGGCTGGTACTGGCCCGAGGGCTCGATGGACCTGGCCGATGTGCTGCGGCTGGCGCGCCGCGCCAAGGCGCAGGGCATGCAGATCCAGTTCACGCTGCACTACAGCGACTTCTGGACCAACTCCAAGACGCAGACGCCGCCGACCGCCTGGCGCAAGGCGCTGGACCAGCTGGACGACGACACGGCGCGCTTCGAGCGCCTGCTGGCGCTGGTGGAAGCACGCAGCCGCCTCGTCGTCAAGGCGCTGGTGGACCAGGGCACGCCGCCTGAGTTCGTGTCGCTGGGCAACGAGATCGAGCATGGCCTGCTCTACCCCTGGGGCAGCACCGCCAACTGGCAGCGCCTGGGCGCCCTCCTGAAGGCCGGCCATGCCGGCGTGAAGGCGGCCCACCCGGCGGCCAAGATCGTGCTGCACCTGGACGACGGCGGCAACGAGGCCAAGTACATCGACTGGTTCGACCATGCGCGCGAGCAAGGCGTGAAGTGGGACGTCATCGGCCCGTCCTACTACCCGTTCTGGACCCAGAAGAACGTCGGCCAGCTGATGAGCTTCTGCGACACGGTCTCGGCCCGCTACGACAGCGACATCCTCGTCATGGAAGCCGGCTTCAACTTCGCGCCCAACCGTGCCGACGGCTGGCCGGGCCAGCTGGAGAACAACGGCCCCTATCCGGCCAGCATGAGCAGCCCCGAAGGCCAGCGCGACTTCATGGCCGAGCTGCTGGGCGCCTGCAAGGCGCATCCGCGCGTGCTGGGCGTGCTGTACTGGGACCCGATCTTCATCGCCAACCGCAAGGTCGGCTGGGCGCTGAAGGAAGGCTCCGACGAACCCGGGGCCAACGTGGTCTCCAACACCACCTTGTTCGATTTCAAGGGCCGGGCGCTGCCCGTGCTGGACATCTGGAAGCAGTACACGCAATGAGTTCTCCGCGTCTGCAAGGTAAGGTGGCACTGGTGACCGGCGCCACCCAGGGCATCGGCAAGGCCATCGCGCGGCTGTTCGTCGCCGAGGGTGCCAAGGTCATCCTGAACGGCCTGGCCGCCGACGCGGCACTGGCCGCGGAACTCGTCCGGGAGCTGGGCGAGAGCAACGTGATGTTCATCGCCGCCGACATCGCCGACGAGGCCGCCGTGCGCGCCATGGCCGCGAACGGCGCCGAGCGTTTTGGCCCCATCAACGTGCTGATCAACAACGCCGGCATGAACGTGTTCGCCGAGCCGCTGGAGATGACGCCCGCCCAGTGGCAGCGCTGCTTCGCGGTGGACCTGGAGGGCGCCTTGCATTGCAGCCGCGCCGTGCTGCCGGGCATGCTGGCGGCGGGTGGCGGCAGCATCGTCAACATCGCGTCGGTGCATGGCCACCGCATCATTCCCGACGCCTTCCCCTACCCGGTGGCCAAGCACGCGCTGATCGGCATGACCAAGGCGCTGGGCATCCAGTACGCGGCGCGCAACGTGCGCGTCAACTCGATCTCGCCCGGGCTGATCCTGTCGGAGCGTGTGGTCGAATGGCTGGGCAGCATCAGCCCCGAGGAGGCGCAGCGCCAGGTGGATCTGCTGCCTTCCAAGCGCATCGGTGAGCCCATCGAGGTGGCCTACACGGCGTTGTTCCTGGCCAGCGACGAAGCCCGGTTCATCAACGCCACAGATATCCTCATCGACGGGGGCCGCTCCCAGCTCTATCACGACTAGATCTTCGTTGCCATGACCGACCCGCGCTCGGATCGCTTCGTCCGCTCCCACCTGAAGACCCGGCAGCTGGTGCTGCTGGTGGAGCTGGGGCGGCACGGGTCCATCCTGCATGCGGCGCAGGCGGCCAACCTGACGCAGCCGGCGGCCTCCAAGCTGCTGGCCGACCTGGAGCATGCGTTGGGCGTGAAGCTGTTCGAGCGCCTGCCGCGTGGCGTGGCGCCCACCTGGTACGGCGAGGTCATGATCCGCCGCGCCGGGGCGGCGCTGGCCGAGCTGGATGCCGGGCACCAGGAGGTCATGGAGCTGTTGTCCGGCCTGGCGGGCCGTGTCGCCGTCGGCTCGGTGCTGACGCCGTCGACCACCTTGCTGCCGGCCGCCGTCGTCGAGCTCAAGGCGCGCCAGCCGCGCGTGCATGTGGCCATCACGGTGGACACCAGCAAGATCCTGACGCAGCAACTGCAGAGCGGCGACCTGGACCTCGTCATCGGCCGCGTGCTGGACAGCGAGTCGGCCGCCCAGCTCAGCTTCGAGCCCCTGACCGACGAACCGCACAGCCTCATCGTGCGGGCCGGGCATCCGCTCGTGGGGCGCACCGACCTGGGCCTGCCCGAGCTGGCCCGCCAGAGCTGGATCCTGCCGCCCGGCGGCAGCATCCTGCGCGACCGGCTGACCTCGCTGTTCCTGGCGGCGGGGCTGGGTCAGCCGCAGCAAGCCGTGGAGACGCTGTCGCTGCCCGTCATCACCAGCCTGCTGGCGCAGTCCGACATGGTGGTGGCGCTGCCCGAGGAGCTCATGCGCCCCTACCTCGACGCGGGCCTGCTGACGGTGCTGCCGATGGAGCTGGGCCTGCGCATGGATGCCTACGGCATCATCACGCGGCGCGGCCACCAGCTGTCGCCGGGCGCCGAGCTCATGCTGAACTGCCTGCGCGCGCAGGCACGCCTGCGCCTGGGCTGAGCGCCGGCCCGCCGCTCACTGGGGCGGTTTGCGCTTGAGCAGCGCCAGCAGCACGCAGACCGCCAGCGTGGTGCCGATCAGCACGTTGCCCACCCACGGGAAATGTTCGAGCTTGCCGTCCGCGCCGATGGTCACGATGTGGCCGGAGACGAGGGCCGCCAGCCCGCCGGCCAGCTGCTGCAGCGCGGCGTTGACGGCCGTGAACGCGCCGCGCTGCTCGGGTGCCGGAATGCCGGTGACGATGACCTGCCAGGGCACCATGCGCGAGAAGATGCCGGCGAACATGATGACGTTGATGACCACCAGCGTCGTCAGCGACGACGGCCCCAGCCGCGTGTAGATCGCCACCATCGCGATGGTGATCGCGCTGCCGGCATAGAACACCGGCAGCGGCCCGAGGCGGTCGGACAGCCGGCCCACCAGCGGCGCGACGAACATCGTGCTGATGCCGGTGATGAGGTAGACGATGGGCAGGTGGTGCAGGTCGATGCCGACGTTGTTCACCGAGAACGCGCTGGCGAACGGCATGATCATGAAGCCGCCGGTCGTCAGCAGTGCCGTGATCAGGAAGGCATGCAGATGGCGCTTCACCGCCACCGTGTGCCACAGGTGGGCGAAGGCGCTGCGGTCGGTCTGCAGCTTCAGGTGGCCGTCCACCGGCGCCATGCGCCAGGCGATCAGCAGGCCGCCCAGCACGCCGAACGCCACCAGCGCCAGGAAGGGCGCGTGCCAGTCCCAGTGGTTGGCCAGGTAGAGCCCGAACGGCAGCCCCAGCACCTGGCTGGCGGCGAAGCCGCCCTGCAGCAGGCCCATGACACGGCCGCGCAGCGCGGGCTCGAACAGGTCGGCCGCGATCGCCATGACGATGGAGCCGATGACGCCGCCGAACAGGCCCGTGACGATGCGGGCCAGCAGCAGCGACTCGAAACTCGTCGCCAGCCCGCACCACAGCGTGCCGAGCAGGAAGCCGCTGAAGAAGAACAGCAGCAGCCGCTTGCGGTCGAACCGGTCGGCGAAGCCGGCCGTCAGCACGCCCGAGATGCCGGCGCTGAACGCATAGGCCGAGACGACGAGGCCGAACTGCTGCGTCGTCATCGACATGGCCGGCATGATCATCGCGCCCAGCGGCGACATGATCATGAAGTCCAGGATGACGGCGAACTGCAGCAGCGTCAGCAGCCCCGTGACGAAGCGCTGGTAGGGCGTGAACGTGGCGGGCGGGGCGGAGGCGAGGGGCGCGGCGGTGCTCATGACCGCAGTGTCAGGCCGCCAGCGCCGGGATGTGGCAGCAGCGTGTGTCGTTTTTTATCGATCGGTGTCGTTGCGTGGCGGGGGAGGCTTTGTCCTACGCGCCGTCGCGCCGCAGCCTCACGGGGGCGGGTGCGGCCGCGCGCGACAGTGGCGCCATCCATCCTCAGCGGAGAAGCACCATGTCAGTCACGGACTGCCCCCCGCGGCCGGCGCCGCCCACCCCTCCCGCCGCAGACCGCATGATCTGCGTCGTCGGCACGACCGATGTGCTGCGTCGCTTCGAGCGCGACCTGAGCGTGTTCCGCGCCGACGATGTCGGCGTGATGACCTGGTGTCTGGACGACGACTTCGGCGAGCCGCCGGCCGCCGCCGACTGGTGCGACGGCCTCGTCGTGCTGAACTCGGACGTCTGGGCGGCGCCCACCGGCTGTGCGCGCCTGCAGGCGTTGCTGAAGATGGCCTGGCGCTGCGGTCGCACCGTGGCGCTGTGCGGTGACGCCGTGAGCTCGGTCAGCGTGCTGGGTTTCGCGAGCGATGTGCCCGCCGAGGCCGAAGGCCTGTTCCTGTGCCCGCAAGGCCCTTGCCACGAGACGCTGGCCGAGTTTCTCGATGCCGTGAGCGAGCAGCCGCATCGCCGGCGCTGAAGCCGGCACGGGCGAAGCACTGCACCGAGGCCCGCCTGCGCGCTGCAGGCGGGCCTCGCTTCTTTTGCGCCCGGTCCGGCTTCAGCGCTTCGGGCGCGGTGCGAGGCTGCAGTCCACCGGCGGCAGCTTCTCGCCCGGGTCGACAAAGGCCAGCAGCGCAGCCGGCGGCGCGAGCGCGCCCAGCGCGAGTGCGGCCACGGCCCGGCCACCGAGGCGGCGGCCTTCCAGCGCCACGCGCGGGTCGGCCAGCGAGCCCTGCAGGCGCAGCGGCGCACGCAGCGTCAGCGGCGAAAAGTCCTTGGGGCTGGCCACCGCGCGCAGGTCCAGCGTCTCGCTGGCCAGGCTGATGCTGCCGTCCAGGTCGATGCGGCTGTCGCGGTTGTCGACGATGGCCGTGCGCGGGCGCAACACGCCGGCGGTGAAGCTGCCGTCCAGCCGCGCGCAGTTCAGCGGCAGGTTGCTGTCGCCCTTGAGCAGCATGCCCAGGCCCTGCGCGATGTCCAGGCCGATGGCCTCCGTCAGCAGGTGGGACACGCTGCCGTTCTCCACACGCAGCTGCACCGGGCCGCTGAGGCTGGCGAGCAGCTCGGCCGTGCTGTGCCCACGGCCCTGCACGTCGATCTGTCCCTTCAGCTGGCCGGTCAACGGGTGGTCGGTCAGCGCCTTCATGTCGGGCTTGAACCAGCGCTCGACGGCGAGGTCGTTGGCGTCCAGGCTGATGCGCCAGATGGGCGGCACAGGCTGGGTGTCGAGCTGGGCCGAGCCCGCGATGCGCCCGCCGGCCACGCCGGCCTTCAGCTGGCTCAGCGTCAGCACGCCGCTGCTGAGCAGCACACGGCCGTTGACGGGGGAGAGCGGCTCCAGCGCGGTCGTACCGAGGTCGAGCTGCTTCAAGGCCACGTCGACATTCGCGTCCATCATGTGCAGCGCGGGCAGGTCCAGCG